>JAFEHB010000868.1_pt1 | contig 15851 bp, 22 predicted proteins | sample 9267121 | NCBI WGS metagenome assembly JAFEHB01 (sample SAMN17103336, study PRJNA684904) | human gut metagenome | isolation source: diarrhea sample from child under the age of five | host: Homo sapiens | place: South Africa: Mafikeng, Mafikeng Provincial Hospital | collected 2019-09 | reverse complement strand
CAGCGGGCGAGTACCACAGATTTTCAAATGCTCCGACCGCTCGCTCTGGAATATACCCCGGCAAGATGTAAACACTTGAAGTTTGGCCTACCCTTCGCCTCCGTTCCCAGCGATTCCATCGCTGGTCAATGGTCAAGAGTGGTGCCTTCCCTTCTCTTTTAACTATAATACTCTTACTGTAAGATATGTTATTCCACCCGATATTGAACCAGATTGCAAACCTTGACATGGCTTTCCTCGTAAAAACTGCCGATGAGCAGCGCATCGAGGGACAGACAGCCTGTTTCTGCCCCCTCTGCCAGAAGGAAGAGGCAGACGATGGCGAGCAGGGCAAGGCAAAGCAGACTCCTCACCTCATTATCTACAATAATGAGCGAGGCGGTATGTATAACGGTGTAGGAGTGGAAGACAATTCCAAGGCAGAGCATGGTGCCCCGCGCTGGATGTGTACCAAGACCGGCAAGTATGGCTACGGAGCTTTAGAACTCTATGCAGCCATGCGCAAACTTCCGATGCACGGAGCCAGTCTGCTGCGTCTGTGCCATGACCTCATCGTGAGGGTGTATGGCGACAACGAGAAGACGAGAGCCAAATGGCCGATGCTCTTTGCAAAAATGGACTATCGCACAATCGCTCCACAAACGATAGAAACTTTCTCATTTATGCCAAAAACTGACTTCAACCCCCAGGAGCTCGCTGCCCTGGGGTGCGAAGTCACATCGGTTAAGGGAGTCCCGCAATACGGCTTCGGAAAGGACTTCAACACCAAGATGCTGAATGAAGATTTTCGCATCTATGCCGTGGACCAGATAACGCTGCCCCATGTAGTGAGAAACGGACAACTGGTGAGTGAAATCATTTACGGCACACCATGGAACCCGCTATTCGTCTGCTTCGCAACGGACGTGATAGCACCTCAAGGCAGTTGCGGATGCTTCTTCCGTCCAGCTATGCAGCAAGACCCTATCGTCTTCTCTACCTGTGAGGATCACAGCGTGAGAAAGGTGAGCAAATGGCTGATGGGGGATAAGGTCTTCACCTATGCGATGGACCATCGGAGTAACAACTCTACTGCCGTTCACTCGGCAATAGAAAAGTTGCAACCGGGAGAGGCTTATACAGAGACGAAGGAAATATGGGTAGAGAACGAAACCAAGAACGGAGAACCGAAAGGCACCTTCCATACAGAGGAGAAACCTATAGAAGTAGGTGACATCAAAGCTCAGAACATCGTTTTTTGCCGGACACCGGAAGATGCACTGAGCATCTATTACGCCATGCGTTCCTTGCGTCAGGATAAGGCGCAGGATAAGCACTTTCAAAAGTACTGCTGGTACCACGTAGCCTTTTCGCTGGGCAGAAGAAACTTCTGGTATATCGAGCGTGGGCAGTGGAGACAGGAAAAACTCGATTTCAATGCCGTGCAGTATCAGAAGATGAATCGATTTGCCGAAAGGGTGATTATGATTTACCCTAACGACATCGCCAGCCAAAGGGATTGCGGAGCCATCGCAACCAAATATTGCGATATGTGCTATGCCACGCTGCCCGATGGCTTCAGAAGCAGATATAATCAAAGGTGGAACTGGTTGTACGGTTGCTCTCCTCGCTCAGTGAGAGATTATCTGATGTGCTACCACATGGATGATACCGATAACTTCAAGTTCGACCACGATATAAGGTTGCCGCTATACTCAAGGCTGCGAGGTGCCAATAATACGGACCCATTCGAGATAGAATATCCTCGTGATCCGAGAAGCGGCAAGCCTAAACCGCCTACTTGCAAGGTATCGCCTACCAAGGTGTGGTTATTTATGACCTGCCACGGATATTACAGAATGATAGACCCTGAGAGTACCGACCTTGTAGGTCAGTATATCCATCTGGATAGATGTTTTGTAGAATACATCGACCAGAAAAGTATCATCCAGGCGACAAAAAACCAACTTCTGCAGTTTACGGAGCAGAGTTGGCGGCACAATGATCAGGAGCGCAAGATGATGTCAGATTGTGCCAACCTGATAGATAAAAATTTCAGTGAGAAATCGGCTGGTGGCTTGCAGGGCATGGTGATAGACTTCACCGAAAGTTTCGATGCCCATACGGAATATTTCTTCTTCCGCAATGTAGCGTTGAAGATTACGCCAGAAGCCATCATGCCAGTCAGCTATGACCGCTTGAACTTCTTTATCCCTGCCCTGGCTAAAAAACCGTATGATTTTACGATGAGGGTGTTCAATCCTCCGTTTGTTATCAGCGAGAGCCAGGAATACAAGGATAGGGTGGCAGTCATCGCCCAGCAGGAAGCTCAGACCAACGAAGACGGTTCGCCAGTCTTCACAAGAGCCGAAATTGACCAAAAGAAATCCGAGCTTAAAGATTGGGCGCAAACCTTCCGTTGGCAGGTGGATTGGAAAGGTAAGCAGGAGAAAGAGCTTTGGCCTATCCTGAGAGTGATACGCGGTTGTTGCAATATGCAGTGGCGACTGGAGCAGGATTGCATCCGTAACAAAGAGCCAATGCCGGCCGAAGCTATCGCCGACATCGATTCCCATTTTGCTAACATGATTTCCTGTTTGGGAAGAATCTGTTATCGCTCATGGGCTGACATGCAGAGTATCTGTCCTTATCTTCTCGAAGATGAGGTGGAGGACGAGAAGCAGGCAAGTGGCGGTTCGGGTAAATCACTGATGATAGAACTTGTGGTAGGTTCAGCAGTCAATGTACTGCGCGTCGATATGAAGGATTTCCTGACGATTGCCGATGCAAAGTTCAGTCTTTCCGACCTGCTGATTTCTCCGGGTAAATATAGGGTAGTACACTGGGAAGATAAACCTTCGGGTTTCCCGATGAAGTACTTTTATAATAAGGTAACGGCGGGAGCCAAGGTAGAACGAAAGTTTGGTGATCCTATCGTCTTCAAGTTGGAAGAATCGCCAACGAACGTAATTTCCAGCAACTCGCAGTTGAGTGATGATGATGAGTCTACCATCGGCCGTTTTCCTTTGGTATCTTTCTCGGATAGGTTCTGTCGAGAAAATCCGATGCAGCATAAGTTGGCACGTTCCCCCAAGGAAGTGATGAAGAACCTTGTTAAGGAACCAGAGAATCTGAATGAGCGAGACCGCAATCAGGCGATATACATCTGTGCCTTAGCCGTGCAATTTATCATTCGCTACCATACCTTCGTGATTGCTCCTCAGAAGAACGTTCAGCGAAGATTGATGGTAAGAGAGCTGACAGAGAACACGGTGAACTACTTCGAGTGGTTCTTCAGTCGTAATGAAGTCTATTCAGCACCTATCTGTGCAGACGAAATGTTCTGCGAGTTTATGCGTGATTGGGCTGATGCCAGTGAGGGCAAGAGCAAGGAATATAGCCGAGCCACCTTCAAGAAGAAAATCAAGAAGTATTGCAAGAATATGAACATTATCTGCAATCCTGATAATCTCTTGGTAGGTGAGGACAACAAGCGCCACGGCTGTTTCAAGCTTCGAGCCTGGGTAACGGAGGAATACTTCGTAGGCAGAGAGTGGGAGAATGATGACAGTGTGGAGCCGAAACTCATCCGCAGGGTGAAGACGAGTAAGCACGTCTATTTCTTCTTCCGTAGCGGAAAGGATCATATTCCGGAAAGCTACGACGAGTTAAAGCGGATAGCGAAAGAATACGTTGAAGGTCCCGACCCATTACCATACCGTGATGACGATGGCAACATTGTTATTCTCACCCCAGAAGAGGAAGAACGATGGAAGGCATTCACCTCCCGCAAGCAGGGCAGAAGGCAAGCTATACCGAACGCTAGCGATGGCAGCAATGCAGCAGCTACGGTAGGGGAAATAGATAAGAGTGACCTGCCTTTTTAAAGGTAAAAAGGTAAAAGGGTAAAAAGGTAAAAAGAACCTTACTCCCTTTACGTCTCCGTTCCCAACGATTCTATCGCTGGTCCATAAACAAGAAAATAGAATTTATAAAAAAAATAAAAGCAAAATGAAAATACAAGCGCAATCATCCCTCTTGCTTCGTCAAGCTTTGCAGAAAGCTGCGAAGTGTATCGACAGCAAGTCAACCATCGCCATCTTGAGCAATGTGCTCCTTACCCAGCGTAAGGAAGATGGTCAGTTCTTCTTCGTATCAGCTACCACTGACTCGGAGTTATCTATCCCTGCCCCCCTCAGTATCGTAGAAGGCAGCTTCAAGGAAGATGTAGTTCTGCCTATCACGTCTCTGTTGTCGCTCCTATCCACACTTCCTGCTGACTGCGTAGTCACCATGGATCTGTCTCAGGACAAGAACCGCTCTATGAATATCGAGTACTGTACCCAGAACGGCGAAAATGTAAAGAAGGGTAACGTCAGCCTGGTTTATTTCAGCGCCGAGGAATTTCCTCGTGCGGCACAACCTGATAATGCCAGCCTACATATCTCCCTTCCGATGGCAACCTTCGGCAATGTTCTCTCTCATGCCGGCAACTTTGTTGGCAATTCTGAACTTCGGCCAATTATGAATTGCCTCTGCATTGATGTAGCCGAGGACAGAAGCGAGTGTACCTTTGTTGCCTCTGACGGTCACTCCCTCATTAAACTCATCCATACCAACAATCCGGAAACGGGAGGCAGCAACTTCTTCCGCAGTGGAACACCAGGTACGATTCTTGTAGAACGAACCTTCTTCAAGACCCTTTCCGTTTTCGATGATGTTGCAGATATTGATATAGAAGCAAACGAGAGTATGGTGCGCTTCACTTCGGGTAATGATATTACCTTCGTCTGCAAAAAGATGGTAGGTCAGTACCCTAATTATAACTCGGTAATTCCTCGCAACAATCCTTATAATGTTGTGGTTGACAAACGGGAACTGGCAAGTGTAGTAAAGCGTGTAGCACTCTTCGCTAGTGAAAGCAGTAACATGATTGTTCTGAAGAAAGAAGGTATGTTCCTCGATATAGCAGCGCAGGATTTGGACTTCAACATGGCGGCCAACGACCAGGTGCTTATCATCGACAGTAATTGCGTAGACGGTCATCGCATGGGTTTCAAGGCAAGCAGTTTGCTGAATGCCCTGGCACCTATCCAGTCTGATACCGTATGCCTGCATCTTGGCAATCCTAGTCGTGCTGGGGTCATTACCGCCAACGAATCATCACCTAGAGCATTGACTTTAATCATGCCGATGATTCTTGAAGAATAAACTTACATCGAACGAATAAGATAAAAGATTATGAATGATACTTTGTTCATTCCTCCCTGCTGTGTAGATAAAAAGCTGCCCAAGGCAATCATACAAGCCCCCCGGAGAGCATTGAGCTTCTATACGCACGGCGATGTGCTGGTAGATAAATTCTTCCACGCTATCGGATACTTGGCAGATGTAAATCCCAACCGGGCGCAGAAAAATCATTTCTGCGTGATGGTGTTGGCGATGACCGTAAGCAGAACATCTGCTACCGGATATATCATCAACTACCTTCAAACGTGCTTTGAGAGGGGTTGGATAACCCATCTGATACTCTCTACTGATAAGAGTGTAGAAGACTGGATAGATATTCATCTGATGGAATACAGAGACAGAATCTTGTATCAGAACCATAATGATGTGACCCTACAGACTTCGCACATGGTTCTTTACAACGAGGAGAAAGCCTTTACGTTGGCTGGTCCGATGCTCGATACCCCTAACGGTAATTTATCGCATTACTCTATGGCGCTGTACCCCGATTATTCGGCATGTAACGATGCAGCCGATTGGTCAAATCCGCTCAAGAATATCCTATTTCCTGATATATTGCGGCATCGGCAAAGGGTAGCCAAGGAGAAACGGAAGGTAGACAGTATCATCTTAAACCGATTCCTGCAAGCAAAGCTTCCTCCTTACGAAGAGGATAAGGAGCAGGATGGTCCTCGTGATCATTATGATTTCGGTGGCTTCGTATAAATTCATCGACTAATAGATAAGAGTTATGGCAAAATATCATCAATCTTATCAGAACCTCCGTCAGTTCTGCGAAAAGTGGCAGTGGATAGACCCACGCAGCGGACAGCAGGTTACTGGCTATGTGCATCCGCAGACAGCGAGGAACGTAAAGCGCAAATCGTTCTACATCAAATTCCTCACTAAGACCGGGCATGTAGATGAAGGTGAATGCGTCTGTCTGAAGGTAGATGTGCTGCGGCATCAGAGAAAGGTGCAGTTCGTAACCAGCGGAGAAATCCGGGTGGTAAACGATATTCTTGTGCTCGAAGTAGATGGCACCAGGTTCATCACGCATTAATATGGTAATTCATGTTTTAAGATTCAATATAGTTTATCGAAGATTTTTAAAGCTCTAACTGTTAAATTATTGAATTTATGTAGATGCTTCATAGCAGACACCTTTAGCGAAAGGATGTTCCGTATTTATTTTACAACAACTACAAGCAAAAGCAATGTAGGGTTGTCTATTCACATTTCCCTACACCTCCCCGGTGCGTGAGCATAGGGCGCTTTTTTAACTGGAATATTCATTTTTAAACAAGATATAGATTATGGTAGAAATTCCCTTTTTAGTAAGAATCGCTCTTATCCTGATAGGGGCAGTTCTTGTAGTCTTCATCTTAAAAAGGCTCAAGCGAAAAAAGGCAGTAAATGCGTTAAAAGATTTAAGCGGCGTTACTGCTTTGTTTATGAAGTGGGAGCGTTCCGGTCTGTTTCATTGGCAGGTGAAAGGTAAAACTCTTTTGCTGGAGCAGAGCCTCGCAGTCTCCATCATGTCGTTGGGACCTGAAAAATTCAAGAAGTTTCTCAATCTCTTAGCGCAGTTTAAGAATACCGAGCTGATAGGTAATGCCTACGAACAGCAGCGCATAGACTTGGAAACCGCAGCAGTGCGCAAGGCACAGGAGCAGACAAAGACTAAGCTCACCGATGCTGATATACAGCGCATCCGTCAGAATGCTCGCGGAGATATGCAGCACATCGATATGAAGAGCATCATGGATGCTATCCATGAGTTTGACATCATGATCATCCGCAGCAGTGCTATCTCTTCTGCTGATGCCACCCCGGAAGGTGGCGAACTGGTAGCCGTTGGCCACTTCGACGGTAAGAAGGTAGAGATGGCGATGTGGGATGAAATCAAGAACGATTTAACTGCAGAAAAATAAGCAACCACTCGCCCAATGAAAACAATCGTGATAGCCAAGGAGGCTTGGCTGTGCAGTCAACTCAGCATAGCCAAATATTCCGGAGGCATTGATATATCAGATGAGGAAAATGGCACACGCCATTTCCTAGTAGTAGATGGAAAAGGTCAGCCTTACCAGGGCAAACTGATTCCTAGTGCCCCTGCCGATTTGGTGGATAAGGAGTTTATTCCTTTCTACCGCAAACTGGGCAGAGATAAGTTTATTTCCCTCGTATCAAGGGAACCTCTCGCCTCTCGCAAGGGACTGAAACAGATACTATCTGCTGCAGTTCTGGAAGAGAAAGCGGAGAAGGCAGCAAAAGAAGAGGAGCTGAAGGCACGTCAGCCTTCCCTCTTCGACTAAGAAAAGTTTTATAATACATTAAAGATTTTGAGAAAATGAGAACATTAGAAGAATTTCAGAAAGAAGTCCTTGCGCCTTTGCGTAAGGAAAGAGACAAAAAACACGAAGTCGCTTTGAAAATCAAGACCGATGGCGGCGAGGCCTTTGCGAAACGTAAGAAGGAACTCCTAGATAAGGAAGTTGAGTTCAAGGAACGTCAGAAGTCTAGCCTGAAAGAATTTCTCGGCAAGCAAACCTTGGAAAAGAAATCTTTCTTCGTTCAGCAAGATGCTGATCGTTCCGAAGCTCATGCCAAATATCAGAAAGCCCTGGATGAATGCGATGATGCCGATAAGGAGTTGGAAACTTACAAGAAAATCCTAGAAGAGGAAGCCAACCGTGAACAGCTCCCGAAGAAGAAGGTCATCCCATACAGCGTGCTCGATGCCGTTCCTCTATTGGGCAAAGGTGTAATGACCGGTCTGGTACCCGTCCTCGCCAAGTATAACATCGTGGTAGATTATAACAAGTAGGAGGTGTAGCGTATGGATCAAGGAGTAATCAGTTTTGAAAAACTGTTCTCGAAGAATGATAGCGATGAACCTATAGCAGTAGCCTCTACCTTTTATGGTGAAGAATATACCGATAGGTCAGCTTACCTAAAGTTCAATAATGCCATTATGCGCATGGGTGAACCAAGGGACGTGGATCATAATGAAACAGACGTTGAGTTCGTTACCCGTAATGAGGCGGGTAGTCTTTATGCCGTGGTATATCATTATCAGGATGGCAGCGTAGATTCCGATATGTTGGTTAAGGTGAAAAATGGAGGTTGGATGTTTCATCGTTTCAAGTTGCGTATTCATCCTAATTTTGTGAGTACTTATATTCCGTCGATATATGGTTATAAGCGACTCACGGAATCGCAGATAGCACAAGAGCTTGCTCAGTTTCCAGTGTTTCCAATCAAGATGGTAGCGATGGAAAATTATGTTTTTGCTTTGTTTCCTGGAGGTATAATGATTGCGAAGTGCGCTATTAATAATGAGAATGAAGCAACCTCCATTGAAGCGATAGATTTTGTTCCTTACGAATCTTTTGCACGAGATGAAATCAAAAATATTTATCAGCAATTACTCCATCGCTATATATCAGTCGGGGACTTGAACATAGATAATTTCCCCGAAGACTTGATAAGGAAAACTGTGGAGAACAGTTCTGAGAGATTAAAAAAGAAATACAATAAATAAAAACAAAGTTATGAAAGAAGAAAACAATAATAATGTAAACGAGCAGCAGGCTACAACCGAAGTAACACAGAAAGCTATGGCTACCTGCAATAAGATAATAGCCATTGCTGATAAAATCACAGATGATTATAATGATGACCCTGACGTATATCCATATCTTGAATTTTTGGGCATCGGAATCTTCTTGCACCGTATAAAGTCTTCGTTGGAAGACAAAGATGCAACACATAAGAACGGCAAGCCCTTGAGCGATCAGACTCCCGGCCCCATCGAGGTGCCTACCTTTGCCAGTATGCTGGATGTTATCAAGGAAGGCTACGAGATAGGTCAAATGACCGAATATCAAATTCCGAAAGAGCCGGAGCAAACACCTGAAGACAATGGCAAATAAAACAAAGCAATATGGATAAGGCAAAGTTAAAGAAACTCTTTTACGAGGTGAAAGTAACAATATCGGATATAATATTTACAGCATTTATGCTGGGTATGCTCTATATGTTTATTCACGCGATTATTACGGATGCTAAAGAAGAAGACAACCGTATAAAAGGCAGCAGTATCACCGTCACTTCAAAAGGTCACGAGTATATCATCTTTGAAACCAACAGAGGCAATACTTGCTGCATTCACTCAGTCTCCTGCCCCTGCCAAGTCAAGAAGCAAAATCGCGCCCCCGTTCCCAGCGATTCAATCGCTGGTCTCAAGAAAAATCATTTAAAGTAATAGCACTATGCACATATTTAAATTAAAAGAAGGCACCAAGTCCTATGATTGGGTAAAGGACGTGATAGATAAGGAGCGAAAGCAAAACGCAGAGTATTGCGATCGCATCCGCAAGGCGATACCCTTCCAGTTAACCCGAGTCATTGCCTCTTATGTAAACTCCACCTTTTCCCGAAAGTTGGAAATTTACGAGTTTGTTGTTACTCCCGAGGAGTACGAAACATTGGATAAGGAAGTCTGGAACAGGACTTATAGTGATGATAATCAGTTCTGGGTAGCTCCTAACCTGAATAATGAAGAGGGTAGGGCTATAAAGGAAGTGATGTCTTCATATCCTCCAGTTACTACTCACGATGATATTCTGAAGAAGTTAGGGCTGCGTGCCCTCATTGCCTGCAGACCTTTCCGTCCTACCAATCTTACCACCCATGAGGGTAAGTATTATTTCGTCCTTACCGATGATTTGGTTATCAAGGATAATGACAATAACGATGATTTGGAATTGATAACCGAGGAGGATGCCAAGCGCCTCACCGGTTTCAAGGATGAGCGGGTAGATTATAGCAAGAAGTAATAATATAGTTATGGCAATTGAACAATGCTCAGGTCTGCAGCTTATACTCCTTGCGATATTCGTAATATCTCTTATCATATTGATGGAGCAGATAGGTGAGTATATTTACTTTAAAAAAGATAGTCGTATGAAGATAAAAATTGTTTTGTTATATTTTCCCAGTTTCTTTAACGGGGATAGGCTCTCTGCTTTTGCAGATAAAATGAAGTTTTTCATTATGTATAAAAAGCATTGGTGGCAGAGATACAAATACATGAAAGATATGTTCGGCCACCCCATGAAGTTTGACAGTCAAGAGGCAGCCGAAGAGTATCTGGAAAGGGAAGGTATAAATTATAAAGGAAAATAGCTTATGGCAAAGAAAGAAGAATCCTATGAGCCATTTGGCTCGAATGTAAGCGCGGGAGAGCTGACAGAAGAATATGCTGGTATTGGCAAAAGAGTCTTCGTCTGCAGAAAAGAAGATTTTGAAAGGCAGCCCGGCCAGCCTTATATTAATAAGGAAGGCAATCTGGTAACATTCGTAGGGCAGGGCGAAAATAAGATGGAGTGGGATCATAGAGAAGAGTTAATGCCCGATATATGGCATGAGGTTTCTCTTGTTGACGATAGCAATCTCTCCTTCTCCAGCAACATTTTTGCCGCAGATAAGCAAAAGAGCAAGAAAGCACCTCGCAGTTTCACCGGCACCTTCACGTTTGTAGATGATATGGAAGCGTACTACGACGCTCAGATGTTGGCAGTAACGGTATTGCCGGTATTCAGCAAGTCTATGCTACCCGTTTCCCTGCCTCACATGCCCTTCCAGATGCGGGGCGAGTTTACGAAGTTATATCGCAACCCTATCAATTTCTTCTATAAGGAGTTGGCTAATCGTTTATCTTATCCTATTCGGGATCCGAAGTGGTTTCCATCACTGATAAAAAGTAAATAATATGGCAGAAAAGAAAATATTAACCATTCATCTTACTGATGAGTGGTATCAGAAGATAGCTAGCGGAGAGAAGACAGAGGAGTATCGAGAATGCTCTTTATACTGGACGATTCGTTTATTTAGAAAGGATATACCGAATAGGCCAGACTTGATAGCTGGTGTAGCCAAATATCATCGTGCTTCCGATAGAGGCCTTTTCGTGCAAGGTTATCTCACCGGAGGGCTCAAGCACACTTCGGACAGTCCGGAAGATAGAACTTACCGCAAGGAGGTATTAGAGCCTTTCACACACGTTCATTTTCTCCTCGGTTATCCGAAAGATAACCAACCGTATATCGAGAAGGAAATCGACGAGATAACTGTAGATAAACCGAAGAAGGGCATGTGCCCTGATGCGTGGTTAAAAAAGAATATGTTCGTAATCAGATTCAAATAGCTTATGGCAAAGAAAGAAAAGAAATGTTGCGGTAACTGCTTTTGGTTCGACAACGAAGATGCCTACGGCCAAGGCTGGTGCATCGATTCGCAAGGCGAAACATCATGTGATTTGGTTTGTAATAATCATTTAAACAGATAAGCGTATGCCCGATGAAGTAGATCAGTTTTGCGGCAATTGTTTTTGGTACAGTGTCGACGATGACCATCGTGCCTCTGCATGGTGTGTTAAACATAATGACAAAACATCATGTTTTAATGTTTGTAAAGATCATAAATTTTAATTAGCGTATAGAAACAAATGTTAGATATTAATTATCCTCAGAGTATTTATAAACGTCCGGAGCCAATGGAAATGATGATTCCTACTCCAAAAGACTACGGGCAGTATTTACAGAATCGTAATAGGAGAAGAAAGAAATGACGTTAGAGTTATCAATGGAGGAAAAGATAATCGTAACCGTTCTTTGGGTGTTCACGATATTCTTCCTGGTGTTGTTTTCTGGAATATTTGAAGGTGGGCATGAGCCTATAAAGCCGTCGAATATCCCGCCCCCGCCGCCTCCATCTCGCCCTCATCCTCTGCTATTCCGTCGCAGATTAAGAGTAAGAACTAAAAAACGAAGAAGATATGTTGTACGAAGCAAAACAAGGAACAAAGACTTACGAATACATTAAGGGTATTGTCGAAGCTGAATTGCAAGAACGTGTAAACTGCAAGAAGCGAATAGTGGAAGCTATCGGTTCTGATTTCGATAAAGATATACACGTTGAGGAAAATTGGTTTCTCACTCGCCGATTTAGAATCGAGAAGATACTGGTAACGCCAGAGCAACGGGCTAAATTAGATAAGAGAGCCTGGGTGAAAATTCTTACTCATCGTTTTTCGAGCGGCGTTTATCATTACTTGATTCCCAACCAAAAGACAGAGCAGGGTAGGGCTGTTCAGCAGGTGCTTGACTCGTATAACCCTGTAGCAGGTTTCAATGATATAAGAATAGGTTTGAACCTCACAGAGCCAGTGAATAGACCGATTCGGCCGTTTAGCCTCTATTTTTTCAGAAGCCGCGTCTTCTTCTATGTGGATGAGCCAAGCATGAGGTTTAGAGAGAAAGATGAAACTTTGAAAGAAATTTCCTGGCATCAGTTCCATCTTGATTTCTATGATGAATTAAATGAAATAAGATAAACAAATAAAAATATTAAAGATTATGGCATGTAATTGTATTAGCAGAGTTGAGAAAATGGTTAAGGAGAAGACCAACGAGAGTGGTTGTCTTGATACAAGTATCGGTATTCCATCGGGCATTGCGATGGTGAATGTTTATGGTTTATTCCATAAACAGAAGAAAGATGGCTCTTTCTGCGAAAAGTGGAACCAGGTAAATATCCTACCCGAGTATTGCCCTTTCTGCGGCAAGAAGTATGTGGAAGATAAGAAAGAAGATGTTCAACAAAAAAAAAACGAGAAGTAGCGTATGATAAGATATTATGAAGACGAAGAGAATGCGGATCATTCCGTTATTCATCTGATGTTAAATACAGATTGTGATAATCATTGCATGTTATGCTGTAATGACCAGTATGATTTAAGTTCTGTTCCGGTTGTAACGGTAGAGGAACTTAACAACGCAAAAACCGTGTTGCTGACAGGTGGCGAACCTTTCAAAATTCCATACTTTGCAGATTTCGTGCAAAATCTGCGAGGTCAATATAAAAACATAGAAAACCTTTATGTTTATACTTCGGGATATTCTATGTACCACAACGTAGAACAATGGAACAAAAATAAGGTTTATACCGATATAGATGGCGTAAACATCTCACCTAAAGGAACCAATCGTGAGCGTTGGGCTATACAAGGCATGTTGGGAAAGAATGCACTGGATGTTTTCTTTCATATATTTGCCTCCCTGAAAAGCTGTAGGCTTATCTTAATGGACCGTAAGGAGAAAAATGACGAGCTTCTTTCTACATTGAATCTCCAACAATTCATAGATCTTGGGGTTCGTTTCGATGTAGAGTATCGTGATTGGCAGAACGAGTTCCAGCCTAATGGAGGGGTGTGGAGAAGATTACCTATATTGTTAAATTAAAAAAATAGCGTATGGATTTGAAAGATATTAAGTTTAGGGCAAAGCGCAAGGATACGTTGGATTGGGTGTATGGCATCCCTGCTCCTGGCAATGCTTATCCTGGTGCATCCTGCATTCTGACATTTGAATCGCGTAAGGATTTACCTAAAAATGCGGTTTTCCTTGGGTGCGGCTTTATCCCGGTATTAAGTTATACCATTTGCCAATATACGGGGATGAAAGATATGTATGGTGCTGAGATTTGGGAGCATGATTTACTTAAAGACGAAAAAACGTCTGGTATATACGAGGTGGTTTACTTTAATGGTACATTCGTCTTTCTGAACGAAAGTGATATTTTTCAACCGGAAGGCTACCCCTGCTACAAGAAAGTGGACCATAATGTAATTCGTGATATGTTTGTTGTCGGGTCAGCCCTTGATGGAGATAGTAGCCGCGATATTCAGGAACTTTGTTCTCGTCTTGCCTCCCGTGGTTTTATCGCAGTTCAAAAGTAATAATCAAAAAACAAAGAAAATGAAAGTATTGAGATTTTTTAAACGAGTGGGTATCGCTGCGACACCAGTTTTTGCAGTGATTATGGTATCGCTGGTCTTTTATGGCATATTGACGTTAACTTCTAATACAGTTCATTGTGAGAAGCTATATTCAGAACAGTTCACATCTAATAGGATGTTAGCTACGTATTGGTTTCTTACGAGCATAGCCGCTTCCTTTTTGATATACCCTAGCCTGATTGATTGGATGAAAGCGAAAATCCGTCAAATGGACAAAGAGGAATCCAAAGCTGATGAGCAGGAAGGCGATGAGTGCGAGCATGCCAGTAATGTCAAGATCTACTCTTTTGTCAAACTTTCATGTCAGATGCAAGATTGGTACCACGTTCGCAGATGTTTATTATCTGAAATACTGAAGTCTGAGGTTTATGGCTCTCTGCATCTTGATATACCAAAACAACATGCGAAAGAAAGTGATCCGTTCTGGAATGATTGCGATGCCTTCATTTGGTCGCTCTACGTAGATGATTGTGCAAGGAAGGCTGGTGTCGCTCGAAAAATGATAAAAGAAGCCGAGGTAGTGTGTGTTATGTATGGCTGTCTTACTGTCGGATTGCGTTGGAATGACCGCGAAAGCGAACCTTGGGTGTTAGACTGGTACAAGCGCAGTGGGTATAAGGAAAAAAGAGTGGAAGAGGATGGTCACGCTCATTTCCTTGTTAAAGACTTGAGCGATAAATATAACTTGCGTTCATCTTCTAAGCGTTTTTTTTGATGAAGCACGAAAGATTAATTGATAGTTATTAAAACAAATAAAAATATTAAAGATTATGGCAGAAAAAACAAAGCAGCAGAATGCAGAGAATGAATCAGAAGAAGAGAAGCTTGGCAAGCAGATTTTGCAGCTCAACCTTTCCTTCCATGAAATGAAGGACGACAAGTTTACCGTCAAGGTAACTTGCGAGAAGGATGGCAAGGAGTCTGACCTGAACATCCTCACCGATGATGATTCCATCGGTATGGTATATCAGGGAATGAAAATCGCCCTGGGTACCGTGGCCCGCTTCTACCTGATGAGCCTTTTGAATAAAGGCACAATCACTCAGGAGGAGTATGATAAAATGGTGAGTAAATAATTTTTATTTTTAGAAAAAGAAAAAGTGTATGTTATACGAAGCGAAACAAGGATCAAAGGCTTACGACTACATTAAAGGTGTTCTCGAAGCTGAAGAAAAAGAGTATCAGGCCTACATGAAAAGAGTAGATGAAGCCGTTGGCTTCAAGTTTGAGAAGTGGCAAGGTTATCAGCCTAACCGCAGTCTGCTGCGAGAGTATGATATAACCGCTATCTGGGTGCCGACTGCGCAATATGAAAAGCTGGATAAGAAGTTATGGCGAGAGGTAGGTACCCAGTTGTTTGATGATGGCCGTTACGTTGGCATTGCGCCTAACAAGCGGTGCAAGCAGGGTAAAGCTATCGCCGCTGTACTTGCCTCTTACAAAGCTGTTGCCAACCATTTCGGTATATTGGATGAACTGGGCATAGGGGGTCCTAAAGGTTGTCCTTTCTCTATCACTCAGCTTCTCCGCTGCAATGACCGTTACTTTGCCTTCTTCGATGATAGCATTCGAGCCGAGAAGAAGAATCCTGATTTCAAGGAAATCACGATTGGTGAGTATGAGGATCTTGTTAATGATGATAAAGAAGGGTAGCGTATGAAGATAAATATGAATCAGGTAAAGGCGAAGATTGCGGGTTTTATCTTTGACCTTATCATAGAATCGGGCAGTAAGTCTAAATTCTTCCGTAAGTACACTAACCATCGCTTCCGTAAGC
>JAFEHB010000854.1_pt1 | contig 16091 bp, 16 predicted proteins | sample 9267121 | NCBI WGS metagenome assembly JAFEHB01 (sample SAMN17103336, study PRJNA684904) | human gut metagenome | isolation source: diarrhea sample from child under the age of five | host: Homo sapiens | place: South Africa: Mafikeng, Mafikeng Provincial Hospital | collected 2019-09 | reverse complement strand
GCTCGACAATCCAAAGACAATTGAGAGGCTAGGACTTTTGTCCCAGCCTCTTTTTGAAAGCAGAAAGAGGAAAAAATGTATCAAACGATTTTATTTGACCTAGACGGCACCTTGACCAATTCAGAACTAGGGATTACCAACTCGGTGGCCTATGCCTTAGGAAAATATGGGATTCAAGTGCCAGACAAGAAAGCATTGAGAGTTTTCATCGGTCCGCCCTTGCAGGAGTCTTTTGAGCGCTTTTATGGATTTTCTAAGGAAGAATGTTTAAAGGCCATTGACTACTATCATGAGTATTTTTCCGAAAAAGGCCTTTATGAAAATGAGGTCTATCTAGGCGTTCCTGACTTGCTGGCTTCTCTCAAGCAGGCTGGCAAACAGTTGATTGTAGCTACGTCAAAGCCTGAAGAATTTTCCATTCAAATTCTCAAACACTTTGGTTTGTATGATTATTTTGACTTTGTCGCTGGTGCGACCATGGATAGAAAACGTAGTAAAAAAAGCGATGTTATCCAGTATGCCTTGGAGCAAAATGGGATTACAGATTTGGCGCATACCATCATGATTGGAGACAGGGAGCACGATGTGCTTGGCGCTCAAGCGCAAAAGCTTGATTCTATCGGTGTCCTTTATGGCTTTGGAAGCAGGGAAGAATTGGAAGAAGCCGGCGCCACCTATATTGCTCAAGAAGTTGGCGAAATTGCAGCTTTTATAGGATAACCTTTTCCAAAATATTAAAAGTTGGAACTTTTCTAATCTGCTGAATATTGCTTTATTTAATATTTCTATCGGTGTATACTTACTGTAGGTTAAGTCACACAGATTAAGAGGTGATAATATGAATTTGTCACGATATATATTAAAATATAGTACTGATGATGGTACGTTGTATTTTAATACTAAAACCAATCATTCATTTTTTCTTACGAATGAAAGGAAGATATCATGAAGGTTAAAGTGAATAACAAATTCGATGACAAAATGAATGCTAAACCTAGAGTATTTAACTATAATTGTGATTGTAAATAATCACGATTTTAAATAAATTAGAGAAGAGGATTGTGCTAGCCCTCTATTTTGATGGATGATAATTATGAGAAATATTTATAAGTACATTGATAAGAAGTATCTTTTTCCTATTTTTTTAGGGCGTATTGTGAATAGTGGTTTGGTGTTGGCGCAACCTCTGATTTTAACGAAGGCCTTGAAGTTAGATCAAGACGGCCTTTCTTATGGAAAAATTCTCAATTTTGTTTTATTTGGTTTGTCTGTCTATCTTGTTATTTATAGTCTGATGCTGTTTTCAAACCATTCGCACAATATATTCCGAAGAGAAATCAACAAAAGTGTCCGTGCCCTTTTATTTAAGAAAGTCATATTGAATCCTAAATTTTCCAATGATGAAAAAGTTAGTCTGCTAACTCAAGATATGGAATATGTGGGCGATAATTATTTGGAAAATATAAATGTTATGGTGAGTTGGGGATTTGTCGCCCTTGTTACAGCCATTTATATTGTTTCACAAAATTTTCTCTTAGGACTTATTTTTGTCATTTTTACGATTATGAGACCTATTCCTCAGTTCATCATGAATCGTCGTTTACAAGATTCGGGAGACAGCTGGTCCAAGCTTAGAACGAAATTACATGGGCTTGTCTCGGATAGTATGCAAGGCAGCCAAACCTTACGGATTAATCAGGCCATGAGGCTGAATGAAGAGCGCGTGAATGATTTAAACGGAGAATATCAAAAAGCCATCCAAAGATTTTGTTTCACACATAATATTATTTTTTTCTTTAATGGATTTATGGTCTTTTTTAGTCAGGTTGTTCCTCTTGCTTTAGGCTTTTATTTGAGTTTACAGGGAAATTCTATTTCTATTACAAGCCTCATCTCTATGTATGTTGCTGCGGGGATGCTGGTAGAACCGATCCAAACTCTGATGTACAGTGCAGCCAATCTCCAAGGTGCCTTGCCGACTGCGAACCGCCTGTTTAAGATTATCGAGGAAGAACCTGATTTCGAAGAGACAAAGGATCAATTTGTTGAAAATCTCGAATCGTTGCGCTTAAATCATATTTCAAAAAGTTTTGCTGAACGTCAGCTTTTTTCTGATTTGACGGCGACGATTTCAGTAGGTCAGAAGGTCTTAATCAAAGGACCGAGCGGGTCTGGAAAGACGACTCTTTTTCGCTTGATTTTAGGAGAAGAAGTATGTGATGAGGGTGACATTTTCGTTCAGTATGATGGAAATCAAATAACGAGTCATTTCCAAGGGAATATCGGTTTAATTAGCCAGCATCCCTTCCTGTTTAACGATACTATCCGCTATAATCTAACTTTTGGTCAGCCTTTTCAGGACCATGAATTATTGGAGGTATTGGACCGAGTTGGCTTAATAGATGAATTTCAGGATATTTTGAATGTAGAAATTCATAATAATGGTGAAAACATTTCAGGAGGTCAGCGTGTCAGATTAGAGTTGGCTCGTTTTCTCTTACGCGAGAAGGATATTTTATTAGCGGACGAAGTGACATCAGCTTTGGACGAAAAAAATAGTCGTCTGGTTAGAGACCTAATCTTTTCTTTGCCGATCACGGTACTAGAAATAGCCCATCATATTGATGAAGAAGAGCGCTATGACCAAATCCTTGAGTTACGTAAAGGATGAGCGATGCCACAATAGTTGGTTCTGCGACAAAGCGGATAGTAGTAAGCCAGCAATTTGTCAGATATTTTTGAGATTCTAAGTGGTGATATTTCCAAAATCATCAATACTCAGAGAACTTAAGCTTTATTTAAGATAGGCCAGCTATACTAGAAGCATAAACAAAGACCTCCTAACTTTGTTTAAACCTCCTAAACTTTTTCATAATAATCTCCCATAAGAGTCGCCCAATCGGCGGCTTTTTTTGTGAGTCGTAAGTTGCCTATGGTATAATGAACAAAGAAACTAAAAGGAAGAAGGAAGAGATGGACTACACGATAGAGGAAAAAGCGATGTTTATGAGGGAAGCCCTGAAGGAGGCGGAGATTGCCCTCGCCAATGATGAAATACCGATTGGCTGTGTCTTGGTCAAGGATGGTCAGATTATCGGGCGTGGACATAATGCGCGTGAGGAGCTGCAGCGGGCGGTCATGCATGCGGAAATCATGGCGATCGAGGAGGCCAATCAGCGTGAAAATAGCTGGCGCCTGCTGGATACGACGCTTTTTGTCACGATTGAGCCCTGTGTCATGTGTAGTGGTGCCATTGGTCTAGCTCGGATTCCCCAGGTGATTTACGGGGCGACCAATCAGAAGTTCGGTGGAGCAGGTAGTCTCTACGACATTTTGGCAGATGAACGCCTCAATCACCGAGTCGAAGTAGAAACAGGAATCTTGGAAGCAGAATGTGCAGCCATCATGCAGACCTTCTTCCGCCAAGGTCGAGAACGAAAAAAACAAGCCAAACTCGCAGCCAAGGCCGAAACACAAGAATAAAAACCGGACCTTTGCAAATCGAACAAATTATGATATAATACCTATCGGAGCAACAGTTCTGCGTGAAGCGGGTCAGGGGAGGAATCCAGCAGCCCTAAGCGAAGTGAACTGTGTGCTCTTTTCTATTGCTCTTGATGAGTCAAGTCCAAGGGACGCAGACGAATCTTAGAGCAATGGATGCAGTTTTTCCCGTTAGGGAAAAAGCTGTAAACCTATGAATGCTCTTAGTGAGGTAAGCCTGTAAGGCGCAACCGAACTTAGAGATATTGATCCTGAGGAGCGAAGCGACGTGAGGGCTATAGCGTAAAATGAAATTAGCCTGTAAGTCGCAACTGAACTTAGAGATATTGACCCTGAGGAGCGAAGCGACGTGAGGGCTATAGCGTAAATGAAATTAGCCTGTAAGGCGCAACCGAACTTAGAGATATTGATCCTGAGGAGCGAAGCGACGTGAGGGCTATAGCGTAAAATGAAATTAGCCTGTAAGTCGCAACTGAACTTAGAGATATTGATCCTGAGGAGCGAAGCGACGTGAGGGCTATAGCGTGAAATGAAACAAGCCTGAAAGGCGTAACCGAACTTAGAGATATTGATCCTGAGGAGCAAGGCGACGTGAGGGCTATAGCGTAACATGAAATTAGCCTGTAAGGCGTAACCGAACTTAGAGATATTGATCCTGAGGAGCGAGGCGACGTGAGGGCTATCACTCACCAGAGTCATGTAGAAATTACGTTTATATTCAAAGAATAAAAGAGAAAAAATAGAGTTTCGTGAGAAGCTTTTTTTTTGGATTTTCTAGCCAAAAATAGTGCAAATATGCAAACGATTGCTATTGCGTCGTTGCTTGATTTGTGAAAATAAAAAAATTAGCAAATGAAAACGTTTTATAGGATGGTTTCCCTTGATTAAATCCCTGTAAAGCGATATCATAGAGGAGAAGAAATATTGGAGGAATAACATGTCTCATATTAAATTTGACTACTCAAAAGTTTTGGGTAAATTTGTTGCCCCACATGAAGTGGAATATATGCAACCACAAGTGACTGCAGCTGATGAATTGATCCGTAAAGGAACAGGTGCTGGTAGTGACTTCCTAGGTTGGTTGGACCTTCCTGAAAATTATGACCGTGAAGAATTTGACCGCATCTTGAAAGCTGCTGAACAAATCAAAGCAGACAGCGATGTTTTGGTCGTGATCGGTATCGGTGGATCATACCTTGGTGCGAAAGCAGCCATTGACTTCTTGAACCACCACTTTGCAAACTTGCAAACAAAAGAAGAACGCAAAGCTCCACAAATCCTTTATGCTGGAAACTCCATCTCATCTACTTACCTTGCTGACTTGGTAGAGTATGTTTCAGATAAAGATTTCTCAGTCAACGTGATTTCTAAATCAGGTACAACAACTGAACCAGCGATCGCTTTCCGTGTCTTCAAAGAACTCTTGGTGAAGAAATATGGTCAAGAAGAAGCCAATAAACGGATCTACGCGACAACTGACCGTGCCAAAGGTGCTGTAAAAGTAGAAGCAGATGCCAATGGTTGGGAAACATTTGTTGTTCCAGATGATATCGGTGGACGCTTCTCAGTCTTGACACCAGTTGGATTGCTTCCAATTGCTGCATCAGGTGCTGATATCAAAGCCCTTATGGAAGGTGCGAATGCAGCCCGTAAAGAATACACTTCAGACAAACTTTCTGAAAACGAAGCGTACCAATACGCAGCTGTACGTAATATCCTTTACCGTAAAGGTTATGCAACTGAAATCTTGGTTAACTACGAACCATCTCTTCAATACTTCTCAGAATGGTGGAAACAATTGGCTGGTGAGTCAGAAGGAAAAGACCAAAAAGGTATTTACCCAACTTCAGCTAACTTCTCAACTGACTTGCACTCATTGGGTCAATTTATCCAAGAAGGAACTCGTATCATGTTTGAAACAGTTGTCCGTGTGGACAAACCACGTAAGAACGTGATCATCCCTACATTGGAAGAAGACCTTGATGGACTTGGTTACCTTCAAGGAAAAGACGTTGACTTCGTTAACAAAAAAGCAACTGACGGTGTTCTTCTTGCCCACACTGACGGTGATGTACCAAACATGTACGTAACTCTTCCTGAGCAAGATGCCTTCACTCTTGGCTATGCCATCTACTTCTTCGAGTTGGCCATCGCCCTTTCAGGTTACTTGAACGCGATCAACCCATTTGACCAACCAGGTGTTGAAGCCTACAAGAAAAATATGTTTGCCCTTCTTGGTAAACCAGGATTTGAAGAACTTGGAGCAGAACTCAACGCTCGTCTTTAATCGATAGATAAAACGATCTCGCAAGAGGTCGTTTTTTTGTATCTATTTCCCCATTTAGTGATGAATTGGCGCCATCAGGTGATTTATGATATAGTAGAAGGAGCATTTTTATACTTTGTTCATTAAATGATTTTCACTCACTGTGATCGTCAAATGAGACAAAGAGAATCAAAAGGAGAGAGTATGACTACAGAAGATAAACAGCCTTTTGCAGTGCCGGAAGAGGAGCAGATGCAAGAGACACCACAAGTAGAAGGACAGGTGAGGGGAGTTCAAATGAAGGGGCCTGCTCATCCATTGGAAGAAACAAATCCACAAATGCTTCCGCCTCAATGGTCCTATCCAACTAAGCCAAAACACAAGTGGAAAAACATAGTTCTATTTTCACTGTTAGCGCTTGTGATTAGTGGACTTTTCGGTGGTGTGAGTGGATATGTTTGGGGACAATCCTCTCAAACAAGTAAGGAGTCGCAACGATTCAAACGTTTAGAACGTGCAAAGACCGAAGCAAATGAAACGAAAGTAGGTTTTGTAACGGATAAAGAAAAGGTCATTTTTACATGGACTCTCAAAGATCTTGGTTTGCTGAGTTACACCAATCGCGAAGGTTATGGGTTGACAGCAGATCAGATCGTGGAAGTTTATGGGTTGGCATCCAGTGTTGAATATAAAAAGAATGAAATGGACCTTACTTGGAATGACTCAAAAGCTTCTGAACATCAGGAGTTGAGAATGAGATTTGAAGAAGTCGACGGAAATTATTATTTGAAAAATGTGTCCGTGACGGATTTAGATGAGTTGTATGAGCATAAAAATCCAGAGGATGATGATAGCGATGATGTCTCGAGCAATCGCGCCTTGACTAAAAAGGAATTTCGAAGTCTGAAAAAAGGAAACAAGCAGACAGGGCAAGGTGGGACAAGTTTATCTGAGTTTTTGAAAAAACATAGAAAAACCGTCGAAATTGGGACAGAGCGCAAAATAACTGCCAATGGGGAAACATTTAAGTCTACACGTGTAGTGGCTACAGTACTCTGTGAGGTTGATGGGGATTTTAAAGTTTTGAAATTTTTAGCACAGCCTGATGGAGAATTTCGCTATATTGGTGCGGAACTAAATTAAGAGGAGGATAGAAGAAAGATGAGTATGAATCAACCACAGGTACCCTTTGGTGTACCAGTAAATCCTACCCCTCAAAAAAGCGGAAAGGGCTTGTTCATTGGATGTGTGATTGGGGCAATTGCTTTAGGCTTGGTGATTGGTCTTATTTTTGGTCGCTCTTTTGGTGTGGAGGCCGTAACCAAGAAAGCTTACCCCCATTTACATACCACTGCAGATAGTACAGTCTCAAAACGTGATATATCTTCTCGCTATATAGACCCAAAAGAGACAGCATTTGATTGGGATATTTCAGATCTCGGAGACTTGAAATTTGCCACCTACGATGACAAGGGGGATGCGATGTCTATCGAAGAGGTCGTGAAGAAGCATGGGAAAGCCTTAAAAGGCACATTTAATGGAACAACTGCTCAGTTAGAATGGGGCGAACTCGAAAGGGACGATGCAGATGAAGAAAGCACCGATTATAAGACTGCCAGCGAGATGAATCTGACCTTTATGAAGATTGATGGTCATTATTATCTACGCAACCTGTATTTCTCAGAAGATTATGACACAGCGGATGCCAATCCGATGCCGACCGATCATTATGATAAGTTGAAAGTAGGAGATCCCAAAACAGGGAAGGATGGAACGTCTTATAAAGAAGTGCTTAGTAGCAATACCCCATCCTCTATTTCGATAAGAGCAGACCAGGACTATAAAACCAAGGTCATTACGAATGAAATGGAAATCCGTTTTAATTCATCTGGTTCAGACGAAGATGAATACAAATTAAAATTTATCCAGCAAGCAGATGGGGATTATCGTTTGGCTTTAAAAGGAGACTCAGACTAGGAAGAAAATAGGGCTTCGAAAAGGAAGAGTCCCTATATTCTCGTTTGTATCCTAACGACTTCGCAAGAGGTCGTTTTTTTGCCCACAAAATAGTTTCACAAATTTTTCCCCTAGATCCAATTATAAAAAACAATAACTAGTTTTTAATCTCTATCATTTGGTAGTCTCATTGCTAAACTACTGATAATATCGGGTTTCTAGATGGGCAACAGTTGTCGACATTGATTTTTTGCTCAAATTTTAATATAAAAAGTTATTTGAACATAAAAGTTATCATTTGTCGTTTCATATTATAAAATGTAAAGCGAATGAAAATGATTGAAAATGAATGAAAATTATGAAAAAGAATGTCGCTAAATTCTTGTTACTTTCGTCTTTGCTTGGTGGAATGGCTATTGCTCACCCAGTATCTGCAAATACAAAAGCTGCGATTTATGAGTACAAGAATGGTCAACTAGACCTTGTTCAAAAACCAACATATGAAGGTTTCGAATCGAATCAGCTTTCTTTGAAATTGAAAACAGGTCGTGTCGATGTAGTGGGAGCGCGTGAAGGCAAGAAAGAAAGTGCGCATGATGCAGGAGCCTACCAATTTGCATTGATCTACAAATCTGAAGGTGGCGAAGAAGAGACCGTTGCTAAAGGGCAAAATACAGCAGATGGGACCATCGCATTTGATGATGTGGATCTTTCTGGACTGAATTCTGGAACTGTTAAACTCTACATTCGTCAAACCACAAAAGATGATGGTCGCTTTAAACAGTTGGATAATGGCGAAGGGGAAGTAACAGTGTCCCTTGCTTATGATGGGTCAGGACGCTTGATGGTGGGTTCACTTGAAAGTTCAAACCCAATTTATCGTAATTTCATTACAGGCTATAAAAGTCCTGGTACAGATGGGTCGACTTCACCAAGTACAACAAGCCCATCCTCAAGCTCAAGTAGCTCATCTTCTAGTTCAAGTAGTTCCTCTTCTAGCTCAAGTAGCTCATCGAGCTCATCTTCAAGCAGCTCATCTTCAAGTTCCTCAAGTTCAACTTCTTCATCGAGCTCAAGCTCTTCTTCTAGTTCTTCCTCAAATTCAAGCGACTCAAGCAAATCTGTAGTTGGCCGTTTATTGCCAAAAACAGGTCAAGAAACAGGTGTCGTTTTGGCAACATTGGACTTGCTCTCACTTGCAGGAATTGCTATTGTCTCCCTTCGCAAGAAATTTTAAGATAAGCATCTAAAAGGTCGGATATCTCTCCGATCTTTTTTAGTCCATCAAGACAGGAGTTGGTCCTTGCTTGGTTTTATGTTATAGTAGAAGAGAAGAATAAAAAGGAGAATTCGAAATGTCCGAGAAAGATCAAGAACAATTTATGAAACAGACGCCCTTAGAGGGTGCGCCTCAATTTGATGTGGCTGCGCCAGCCTTTGTCCCAAAAGAAGAAGCCGAAGACTTGGTCGTTCCAGAAGCTAGTGGCCTTTCAGTGACGGAGTCGAAAGCAATGAAAGAAGAGGCAGACGAGCCAGCTGTTTCAGAAACAGTGGAGCCTCCAAAGGTGGATGAAGCAACTGTTGGAGAACATCCGGATGTAGTTGCTGCTCCTCAACCGACTCCTCCATTCCAGCCTGCGCCACAAACTCCTCAAAACATGGCAGCTGAACCAGTTGGTCCACAAACAGTGCCTGTTCCTGAGACACCTATTCCACAAGCTCCTCTTTCTCCTGTTGGAAGACCGATGGATACTGCAGACAAGAAGGCTATTCGTTTTGCCCTTGGGATTTTAGTTGGGCTTCTTATCGGTGGTGTCAGTGGCTATTTGATTGGTCATGCTAGCCCTAGCACGTCACCATCTAGAAAGCAGACTTCTTGGTCAGGCAACCAGTCTGGTTCTTCTTCCAATATCGATTTGGAGCAATTGACTTCTGAAGACGCGGAAGCCAATTTTAGCTGGGAACAATCTGATATCGAGCAACTTCAGTTTTTGACTAGAAAGGATTCTGGGGAGACTCCTGAGGAAATGGTCGACGCTTATGGAAAGGCTAGTTCTGTCCAATTTGATAGTGGAGAATTGAAATTATTCTGGGATGATAACTCTTATAATAAAGAGGTCAAAGCGACCTACTCTAAGAAAGGAAAAGAATTACAGCTTGTCAAATTTGAGTTTAACCAATTTGGGAAAAATCTTACGGTTGAGGACAACTTTGCAGATGGATTCAAAGTTGGAAATAGTGAGACCGGTGCTGGAGGAACCTCTTACAAAGAGCTTTTAGAAAAATACGGTGATGCAGTCAATCTGACGGTGAGTTCATCTGATGATTCAGACGAGATAGAATTGGTCATGGACTTCCAAAAGAAAAACGGGGACTATGTAGATTTGACCTTTATTCGCCAAGAAAATGGAGATTTCCTCTTGAGTAGTAAAGACAGCTATTAAATCACTGAATAAAAGAAAGAGGCAAGCGCCTCTTTTTTGGGATAAGACGAGACAAATACGCTAATTTTCTATACAATAGAAAGAGTTTGAATAGAAAGAGCATGAAGGATGGAAGAAATGAAACAGTGGATCGAACATCATAAGCGGATCCTCCAAAAAGCTGCAAGTGCTTTGCTGGCTTTTGTGGTTGGTGTTTGCTTGGTGTTTATGATTCATCCAGTGAAAACTTTGCCCAAAGATCGCTTGTTGAGTTTGTCTCGCATGCAAGAAGACAGCCAGCGATTTGTTGCGTCTTCTTCCAAAGAGCCCGCTTTTGAAGACTTGTTGTCATTGGAGCTTGCAAGGGGAGAAGGAAAGACACAAAAAAATTGGGTGACTTTGTCTGCATTTGTCAAAAAATTTGGAAAAGCAGCGAGTTTTACACAAGAAGATACGAGTTTTGGAGCGCAAGTTCAGCTAAGCTATGGGGCTCCTGTGCAGGGGATTCATCCTTATACCATAGAATTTCAAAAGCAGGATGATACCTTTTATTTGAGCTCGATTCAAGGATTTGCGCCCAAGTCGGCTCACTATCAGAGCAAAAAGAACTTAAAACTAGCAGATTTTACAGGCTATCAGACACTAGATGGAAAAAAGGAAAAGGGGACAGCAGTAGAAGATGTCTTGAAAAAATCAGGTCTTCCCAATTCTCTTAGTTTGACCTCAGCAAAGGACAAGCAAGTCTTAGCCCTGTCTTATCAGGTGACAGATGGACTGGTCTCTTTGACTTTTGAACGCGACCAGACTGGTCAGTATCATTTGACGAAGAAGGGGTGAAGCAGATGATCGAGTGGATGAAAAAGAATCGAAAAGAACTCTTGCTGCCGTTTTTGTGTTTTGTTTTAGGGCTCTTACTTGCGACTGCAAGCATCCAGGTGCAAGAGCAGGGAACCGATACCAAGGAGGACCAAACACTGACTCATTTCCAGCCAAAGGATTACAAGAATTTGGTCAGCAAGGAACAAGAAATCAAGCAGTTTAAATGGACCATCGAAGCTGTGGCGAATTTGAAAGTTCGTCTCAAGCAGACTCAGCAACCAGGAACCCGCTTGGAAACAGTTGTGACTGAATGGGGAAAAGCTCAAAAAGTTCGCTACACTAAGACAGCTCAAGGGGAACAAACCGTTCTTGTCTTGACTTATGCAGCTAAGCAAACCGATCAGGGGAAGAAAAGTGTGAACTTGTGGTTTGAAGAAGAGAAAGACCAGGGGTATCGCTTGACGATGGTGGATGCGACGAATTTGTTGGACGAAAAAGAGAAGACAAGCAGTGAGAAAGAAATCACTGCTGAAAAAGAGCATAAAGGTGCAGAATTCGCCCAGCTTATTAAGAAACTAGGAAATCCTCAACGCTTGGTCTGGGGGGAAATGCCAGATGGCGGAATGGGCTATCGCGCGACTTACCAGTTACCAGGGCAGCCAGAAGTAGTGATGGAATTCAAGAAAAAAGGCAAGAAATTAGTGTTGGTATAAGAAGGGAGATAACATTGGACGATCAACGAACAGACATCAAGGCAAGTTCATCTCACCAAGGTGGGAGTCGCTTGATTTCAGAAGCTGACCTGGCTTCAATAGGGGGAGGCAGGCATTCAGAACCAAGACAAACGGTACTAGACTCCCAATCGGAGAGGACGAAAACCTACTCCCCTTCCTCTAAGAGTGAAGGGTCTTCGCTGGCAGCCTTTTTTGGTTTATTGGCCATGCTGGGATTATTTGCCTATCTGGCTTCAGGAGGTATTCATAGCGAGGAACATCCTTCTTCTACTACTAGTGAATATGGAAGCACTAGCTTGTCTTATGGAACTAGAAAGGAAACCTTGAGGAGTGGCACGAGTACCTTGATTGCTCCGGAGGGGGAATTTCAGTTTCAAGTGACCTATGAGAAGGCGATTTCCTTGATTCCTGGTTTAAGTGAGGGGGATCAAGGCCGTACCTCTTCAACTTATCTGTCTCCGCAGGATGTGGTAGCTGTACTGGGGAAGGCTAGTGGTGGGGAAGAAACCTACCAAGAAGGTGGTGTCAGTCCTTTTATGACACAATTGGATTATCAGTCGGAAGGATCTCCTTCTTCCGTAACAGTTTTACTTTCAAATATTGTTGGTGACCGTTTATCTTCTCTTGATTTTGAGAACCTAAACAGTGAGCGATTAGCCAATAAAAATGGCAGTTTGAACAGAGAGGATTTTGCCAATATTAAAATAGGAACCAGCTATGCAGATCTTGTGAATACCGTAGGAATTCCTAGCCGTGTTTCTTGGTCGAGTATGATGAGTTCAGAGTCCTTCTTAATCTTTTACTATAAACTTTCTGATTCGCACTCAGTCATTATTCATTTTGGAAGCAATCGCACCATTAGTGAAATGACAGGCCTGGAGGATTCGGCTACAAGCACTTCGCCTTAGGTGTTCATCTCTTTGGGTTTGTGGTATAATATGGATACCTTTAATTGAAATGAATGGAGAATCTCATGACTGCACAAAAAATGTCTGCACAAGAAATTATCGCTTTTATTGGAAATGCAGAAAAGAAAACAAATGTGAAAGTAACCTTTGAAGGGGAATTGGCAACAGCTGTTCCTGCTTCTGTCACCAAGCTTGGCAATGTTTTGTTCGGTGACTGGAAAGATATCGAGCCCCTTCTTGCCAACTTGACAGAGAACAAGGATTATGTGGTCGAACAAGATGGCCGTAATTCAGCTGTTCCCTTGCTGGATAAGCGCTATCTAAATGCACGTATTGAACCAGGTGCTATTATCCGTGACCAAGTGACCATCGAAGACAATGCTGTCGTGATGATGGGGGCTGTCATCAATATTGGTGCTGAAATCGGTGCAGGAACCATGATTGATATGGGGGCTATCCTTGGTGGCCGTGCAACAGTTGGTAAAAACAGCCACATCGGTGCAGGTGCCGTTCTTGCAGGTGTCATTGAGCCAGCTTCTGCTGAGCCTGTTCGGATCGGTGATAATGTCTTGGTCGGTGCCAATGCAGTTGTGATTGAAGGGGTTCAAGTAGGGAACGGTTCAGTCGTTGCCGCTGGAGCTATCGTTACTCAAGATGTTCCTGAAAATGTGGTCGTAGCTGGTGTCCCTGCTCGCATCATCAAGGAAATCGATGAAAAAACACAACAAAAAACAGCACTCGAAGACGCTTTGCGTAATTTATAAGATAGGAATGGTAGAGGCTGGGCAAAAACTGTCCAGCCTTTGATGTTTGAAGGGAATAATTGTATGACGCAGTGGTTGATTGGCATCTTTGTTCGCTTGATTAAGCTCCAAAGATGACCTAATCAACTGTGCGGGGGTGGGAAGACGAACTCCTTTTAAATAATAGGAGTTCTTTCCCACTCCCTATTCTAATAGAAAGAAGACGACTATGACATTGGATTTAATTAAAATCAGACGGGATTTACACCAAATCCCTGAAATTGGCTTGGAAGAATTTGAAACCCAAGCCTACCTCTTAGAGCGAATCGCAGAGATCACAGCGGGCAAGGACTTTGTCGAGCAACGGACTTGGCGGACCGGGATCCTGGTTTATCTCCATGGGTCTGCTCCTGAAAAAACTATCGGCTGGCGGACAGATATCGATGGCTTACCGATTGTGGAACAAACGGGCCTTGATTTTGCCTCCAAGCACGAAGGACGGATGCATGCTTGTGGTCATGATATGCACATGACGACAGCACTTGGACTTTTGGATCAACTGGTTCAAGTGCAACCAAAAAATAACCTGCTCTTTCTCTTCCAACCGGCTGAAGAAAACGAAGCTGGTGGGATGCTCATGTATAAGGACAATGCTTTTGGCGACTGGCTCCCTGATGAATTTTATGGTCTGCATGTGCGCCCTGATTTGAAGGTGGGAGACATTGCGACCAATACGGGTACCCTTTTTGCGGGGACCTGTGAAGTCAAGATTACCTTTACAGGTAAGGGAGGGCATGCTGCCTTTCCACATGAGGCCAATGACGCTCTTGTAGCAGCTTCTTACTTCATTACCCAAGTCCAATCAGTCGTGAGTCGAAATGTCGATCCGATTGAAGGGGCTGTGGTGACCTTTGGTTCCATGCATGCAGGAACAACCAATAATGTGATTGCTGAGACAGCCTTCCTTCATGGGACCATTCGGACCTTGACCATGGAGATGAACCTTTTGACTCAAAAACGGGTCAAAACCATTGCAGAAGGAGTTGCAGCAGCCTTTGATGTGAAATTGGACCTGGAACTCAAGCAAGGAGGATATCTTCCTGTGGAAAACCAACCAGAATTGGCCAAAGAACTCATGGACTTTTTCACAGCTGAGGAAGACGTGAACCTGATTGATATCCTGCCTGCGATGACAGGAGAAGACTTCGGCTTTCTCTTGAGCAAGGTCCCTGGTGTCATGTTCTGGTTGGGGATTGATACTCCTTATGCCCTGCACCATCCAAAGATGAGCCCAAATGAAGCCGCCCTTCCCTTTGCTGTAGAAAACATTGGTAAATTTTTGAAAATGAAAGCCAACCAATAAAGGAATGATTCAACTCCGTCTGGAGTTGGATTTTCTCTTTGTTGTATAAAAACTGTTCGGATCTTTCCTAAAAAATGATACAATTAAAGCTAGACAAAAGGAGTAGGGAATGAAGAAAACACTACGAAAAGAAACTATAGCAGCCATGAAAGCACTGCCACAAACTGTGAAAACTCAAGCAGATGAAGAGCTGACTCAGTGCCTCTTGGAGCTACCAGCTTTTCAGGAGGCAAAGACCCTTGCGACCTATCTGTCTTTTGACCATGAAGTTTCCACAGCTGGCTTGATCCAAGCAGCTCTTCAACTCGGGAAACGCGTCTGTGTTCCCCGTACCTATCCACAAGGGCGAATGGAATTTGTGGAATACGATCCTGACATTTTGGAAAAGACACGCTTTGGTTTGCTGGAGCCCAATGAAAAAGGAAAGCTTGTGGAACAGTCAGAGATTGATCTGATCCATGTACCAGGCGTGGTCTTCCAGTCAAAAGGCTACCGAATTGGCTATGGTGGTGGCTATTATGATCGTTATTTAGCAGATTTTGCTGGAAAAACGGTTAGTACGATTTATTCCATCCAGCAGAAGGAGTTCCAGCCAGATACGTTTGATCAGGCAGTTCAGGAGGTGCTAGTTTATGAAGTTACTCTTTGATCGTCGTTATCCTGTGACTAGCCTCTTGTTGCTCGTCACAACGGCAGTCTTTCTTTCTATGTTCATCCGATTTGGAGGCGACTACCAAACAGGTGCTGCTATTTACTATAGCGGTGGTATTATTGGAGAGGTTGTGAAAGTCGATCCTAGCCAGTTATGGCGAATCGTGACAGCTACATTTGTTCATATCGGCCTAGAACATTTTGTGCTCAATATGATCACCCTCTATTACTTAGGACGTTTGGCAGAAGATCTCTTTGGATCGAAGGCTTTCTTAGCTCTTTATCTCTTATCGGGCATGATGGGCAATGTCTTTGTCGCTATTTTTACGCCAGATGTGATTGCAGCAGGAGCTTCTACAGCCCTCTTTGGACTGTTTGGGACTATTGGTGCTTTGCGCTTTATTGTCCAAAGTCCCTATATTCGCCACTTGAGTCAGTCCTATACCAGCTTGATTGTGGTTAATTTGATCTTTAGCTTCATGCCAGGGATCAGTATGGCGGGGCACATCGGTGGCTTAGTAGCTGGGGTGATGTTGGCTTATGTCTTTCCAGTAAGAGGGGAAGCTCGTTTTATGAACCGAACCTATCAGATGAGTGCAGCCCTATCTTATCTCTTGCTTTTGCTTTATTTCTTAGGTAAAATCTTGACTCTATTTTAAGAAGAGGCTAGGACAAAAGTCCTAGCCTCTTAATTGTTTTTGGATTTTCGAGCAAGACGCAGTGG
>JAFEHB010000819.1_pt2 | contig 16118 bp, 14 predicted proteins | sample 9267121 | NCBI WGS metagenome assembly JAFEHB01 (sample SAMN17103336, study PRJNA684904) | human gut metagenome | isolation source: diarrhea sample from child under the age of five | host: Homo sapiens | place: South Africa: Mafikeng, Mafikeng Provincial Hospital | collected 2019-09 | reverse complement strand
GCGTCTTGCTCGACAACCCAAAAATAATTGAGAGGCTAGGACTTTTGTCCCAGCCTCCTCGCTCTTGTTTCTAACCTCTAAGAGACAATTGCTTCTTATTTTTTAAGCTTCTCGCTCACTTCTTTTGCAAGGACAAAGTTCCCCAAGGTCGCTGAACCGTTACCAGCAACTGCAGGTGTCACAATATAATCTCTCACATCAGGTACAGGGAGGTAACCGTTCAAGAGGGCAGTAAATTTCGTGCGAACACGATCTAACATATGTTGTTGAGCCATGACTCCTCCTCCAAAGACAATGACGTCTGGGCGGAAGGTAACTGTCGCATTCACTGCTGCTTGTGCGATGTAGTAGGCTTGAATATCCCATACATTGCTGTTGAGTTCAATGTTTTCCCCTCGAATACCTGTACGAGCTTCCAGACTAGGACCAGCCGCAAAGCCTTCCAAACAGCCATTGTGGAAAGGACAAACACCCTTGAATTCTTTTTCCACATCCATTGGGTGTTGAGCCACATAGTAGTGTCCCATTTCTGGGTGTCCAGCTCCCCCGATAAACTCACCACGTTGGATGACACCAGCTCCGATTCCTGTTCCGATTGTATAGTAAACCAAGTTTTCGATATGGCCACCCGCATTATTGCGTGCGACTACTTCTCCATAGGCAGAACTATTTACATCTGTTGTGAAATAGATAGGTACATTCAAGGCACGACGGAAAGCCCCAACGATATCTACATTGGCCCAATTTGGTTTTGGAGTCGTTGTGATGAAACCATAAGTGTTTGAATTTGGATCGATATCAATTGGTCCAAATGAACCAATCGCAAGCCCAACTAGATCCTCAAATTTTGAGAAAAATTCAATACACTTATCAATCGTCTCAATTGGCTTGGTTGTTGGAAATTGTACTTTTTCCACAACATTATAGTTTTCATCACCAACCGCACAAACAAATTTTGTACCGCCAGCTTCCAAACTTCCATATAATTTTGTCATGTTGGCTCCTTTTTTATTATGAGAAATATCCTGTATTTATTATAGCATATTTTGTAGTCAATCTTTTTCTCTTCTCTAAAGAAAAAACACACCTTTTTTTGAGAAATAAAATTCAAGGACTGGAGATGATAGACCAGTCCTTGAGAACTTATTGTTTCGATTAAGCTTTAACTTCGATGATCGCATCACCCTTCGCAACAGATCCAGTTGCAACAGGGGTGACAGAAGCAAAGTCAGCTGTGTTAGTGACGATCACCATAGTTGTGTCTTCAAGACCAGCTGCGGCAATTTTCGCTGCATCAAATGTACCAAGGACATCCCCAGCTTTGACTTTATCGCCTTGAGCTACTTTTTGATCAAATCCTTCACCATTCATTGATACGGTATCAATCCCAACGTGGATCAAGATTTCAGCACCATTAGCAGTCTTCAAACCGTAAGCGTGACCAGTTGCGAAAGCAATGGTTACTTCAGCATCAGCTGGTGCATAGACAACGCCTTCAGTTGGTTTGATGGCAATTCCTTGTCCCATCGCTCCACTTGAGAAGACAGGATCATTCACATCAGCAAGCGCTACAGCACTACCAACGATAGGTGAGATGATCGTTTCATCTTGAAGAGATGCAGGAACATTTCCAGTTGTTTCTTCTTCAACCAGACGTTCAGTTGTCGCATTTTCAGAAGCAACCACAGGAGCTTCATCTTCATAACCAAACATGTAAGTCAATGCAAATCCAAGCGCAAATGAAACTGCTACCATAAGCAAATATTGAGCAAGTTGACCATTACCAATATAAAGCATTGTACCAGGAATGATAGTGATACCATTACCTGTTCCAGCAAGTCCAAGGAGAGATGCCAATCCACCACCGATTGCACCTGCGATCAATGAAAGGAAGAATGGTTTACGGAAACGCAAGTTAACCCCGAAGATAGCAGGCTCAGTGATACCGAGGAAGGCAGAAAGTGCTGCTGGGAAAGCTAAAGCTTTCAATTTTGCATTTTTAGTTTTCACAGCTACTGCAACTGTCGCAGCACCTTGGGCTGTCATTGCTGCAGTAATGATCGCATTAAACGGATTAGCATGATCGGCTGCTAACAATTGAACTTCAAGCAAGTTAAAGATATGGTGGACACCAGATACGACAATCAATTGGTGAACTCCACCAATGAGCAATCCACCAAGACCAAATGGCAAGTTAAGAATTGCTTTTGTACCAATTAAGATATACGTTTCAACTACGTGGAAAACTGGTCCAATAACGAATAATCCAAGAATTGACATCACGAAGAGTGTCACAAAAGGAGTCACCAAAAGATCTAATACATCCGGAACTACTTTTCGAAGTGATTTTTCAAATTTTGCACCAAGAACCCCGATAATGAAGGCTGGAAGAACAGACCCTTGCAAACCTACAACCGGAACGAAGCCAAAGAATTTCATGGCAGTCACTTCACCACCACTAGCAACAGCCCAAGCATTTGGAAGTGAACCCGAAACAAGCATCATACCAAGTACAATACCCACTGCCGGATTTCCACCAAATACACGGAAAGTTGACCAAACAACAAGACCAGGCAAGATAATAAAGGCTGTATCTGTTAAAATTTGGGTGTAAGTTGTGATATCTTCTGGAAGAGTCACACCAAGGGCATTCACTAAACCACGGACACCCATGAAAAGACCAGTCGCAACAATAACTGGAATAATTGGTACAAAGACATCACCGAAAGTACGGATCGCGCGTTGGAACCAATTCCCTTGTTTAGCTGCTTCAGCTTTCATCTCAGCCTTAGTTGAGGTTGGTAATCCAAGAGCTACGACTTCATCGTAAATCTTGTTTACAGTACCAGTACCAAAGATAATTTGGTATTGACCTGAGTTAAAGAAAGCACCTTGTACTTTTTCGATATTCTCAACAACATCTTTGTTGATTTTTGATTCATCTTTTACCATCACGCGAAGACGAGTCGCACAGTGAGCAACACTGCTAACGTTCTCAACCCCACCGATTGCATCGATGACCTGCTTTGCAATTTCTGTATTTGACATTTTGCAAAAATCTCCTTATTTTTTGTAATGTAAACGGTTAAATCGTTTCTACGTTTTTAATTGTACCACGTATTGAAAATATGTCAAGCGTTTTGCAGGATTTTTTTGAAACTTTTTAAACTATTTTGACAGCTTTTGATAGGATGTAGGAATTTTCATTCACATAATCGCTTTAGTGGCGCTATCAAAGGGTCCTTCCTAGTTTTTTCACTTTCAAAAACTTTCATATTTTCATTCGTTTTCATTTTTAATCCTCTTTAAAACTCCTTCTTGCAGGTGTCAATCGTTTGACATTTTTTGCCATTTTTTTCATTTATTGCTTGCATTTTTAATAGGAAATCGTTACTATGGAAGTAAGAAAAAATTCGGAGGAATAAAATGGAATGGACAACTGAACGTCGTTACAGACGTTACGAAGACTGGACAACAGAGGAAAAGCAAGCCATCCAAGAAAACATGGCCAAATCTCCTTGGCATACACACTATCATGTTGAGCCAAAAGCTGGTCTCTTAAATGATCCTAACGGTTTTTCCTACTTTGATGGAAAATGGATCTTGTTTTACCAAAATTTCCCATTTGGTGCAGCCCATGGGTTAAAATCATGGGTACAAACAGAAAGTGAAGACTTGGTTCATTTCAAAGAAACTGGTGTGACGCTTCTTCCAGACACAGATCTGGATGGTCATGGAGCTTATTCGGGATCAGCCATGCAGTTTGGTGACAAACTATTCCTATTCTACACCGGAAATGTTCGTGATGCAGAATGGGTTCGTCATCCATACCAAGTCGGTGCTTTGATGGACAAAGACGGCAAGATTGAAAAAATTGACAAAATCTTGATTGATCAACCGGCTGACTCTACGGATCACTACCGTGACCCACAGATTTTTAATTTCAAGGGTCAATTCTACGCTATCGTTGGTGGTCAAGACCTTGAGAAGAAAGGATTCATCCGTCTCTATAAGGCGGTAGATAACGACTATACCAACTGGGTTGCAGTCGGTGATTTGGATTTTGCAAACGATCGGACAGCTTATATGATGGAATGTCCCAACCTAGTCTTTGTTGGAGACCAACCCGTTCTCCTCTACTGTCCTCAAGGCTTAGATAAATCCGTTCTCGATTATGACAATATCTATCCAAATATGTACAAGATCGGGGCAAGCTTTGACCCAGAAAAGGCCAAAATGGTTGATGTATCTGAATTGCATAATCTCGACTATGGTTTTGAAGCCTATGCCACTCAAGGATTTAATGCACCTGATGGACGTGCCTATGCTGTTAGCTGGCTAGGTCTTCCAGACGTTTCTTATCCAACAGATTCCTATGACTACCAAGGAGCTCTCTCACTGGTCAAAGAATTAACCATCAAAGATGGCAAGCTCTACCAATACCCAGTTGAAGCGATCAAGGACTTGCGCGCTGAGAGTGAGGCATTTGCCAACAAGGCTCAAACCAAGAACTGCTATGAATTGGAATTGCAGTTTGAAAAAGATAGCCAGAATGAAATCGTCCTCTTTGCAGATGCAGAAGGAAAGGGCTTAGTTCTCACATTTGATCTGGCTAAAGGATTGGTCACAGTGGATCGTAGCCAGGCTGGTGAGCAATATGCCCAAGAATTCGGTACGAGCCGTAGCTGCACAATCGCTAACCAAGCGACGACTGCTAATATTTTCATTGACAATTCAATTTTTGAAATCTTTATTAATAAAGGAGAAAAAGTATTTTCTGGTCGGGTCTACCCACATGCGGATCAAAATGGAATCTTGATCAAGTCTGGAACCCCTACTGGAACTTACTACGAACTTGATTATGGTCGCAAAGCTAACTGATGTCGCCAAACTCGCCGGTGTCAGCCCTACTACTGTCTCACGGGTCATCAATAAAAAAGGATACCTGTCTGAAAAAACGATCCAAAAAGTCCAAGAAGCCATGCGAGAATTGGGCTATAAACCTAACAATGTTGCTCGTAGTCTCCAAGGAAAATCAGCCAAGTTAGTCGGCTTGATCTTTCCCAACATCAGCAATGTTTTCTATGCTGAATTAATCGACAAACTAGAGCACCAACTCTTCAAACACGGCTATAAAACCATCATCTGCAATAGTGAACACGACTCCGAAAAAGAGCGCGAATACATTGAGATGTTGGAGGCCAACCAGGTAGATGGCATCATTTCAGGAAGTCATAATTTAGGCATTGAAGATTACAACCGGGTAACTGCTCCTATCATTGCTTTTGACCGCAACCTCTCCCCAGAAATTCCGGTTGTCTCTTCAGACAACTACGCTGGAGGGGTGCTTGCAGCAGAAACTTTAGTAAAAACCGGAGCCCGAAATATCATCATGATCACAGGTAATGACAACTCCAACTCCCCAACAGGCTTGCGTCACGCAGGCTTTGCATCGGTTTTACCTGAGTCCATGATCATTAATGTTTCCAGTGATTTCTCCCCTATTCGCAAAGAAATGGAAATCAAACAGATCTTAACCCAGCAAAAACCAGATGCTATCTTTGCCTCCGATGATTTGACGGCGATCTTGATCATGAAAGTCGCTAGAGAATTAGATATTCAGATTCCTCAGGATTTGAAAGTGATCGGTTATGATGGAACCCAATTCATCGAGACCTATACACCTGAACTGACAACCATCCAACAACCCCTCGAAGACATTGCTATCCTCATGGTGGATCTTTTACTCCAAAAGATCGAAGGAAAAAAAGTAGCGACTACCGGTTATTTCTTGCCCGTTAGTCTCCACTCTGGAAAAAGTGTCTAAAAGCAATATCCCCTCAGTAGAAACTGTGGGGATATTTTTTACCAAAAAAAGAGCCAGTAGGCTCTTTTTACTTATTCTTCTGTCACAAATTGACTGAGGACACCGTTGACAAATCGTGAAGAGGTTTCATCTGAAAAGGCCTTGGCCAATTCTACCGCTTCATTGACTGCGACGATCTGTGGTGTATCAAACTCTGTCATTTCATAAATTCCCAGACGAAGGATATTTTTCTCTACCAAGGTCAAGCGCTCAACAGTCCAGCCGGTTTTCAAATGTTGACCGATTTGTTGGTCTAGTTGATCTTTTGACTGATAGACACCCGTCACGAGATTCATGAGAAAGGCAGGAAGATCGACTTCTTTGTCTTCTGCTAGGTCCTTGTCATGTAGATAAGCAAAGCGACAAGCTTCAACAATGTCTCCATCGTATTCCAAGGCCATCAAGGCTTGGAAGGCGCGCTCACGCAAATCTCGACGTGATTCTAATAAAATTTCATCAGTCATTGAGGAAGTCCTCATTAAACAAGTCTTTCAAGTCTGGTTTTGGAGATTTTTCCGTTGCGATACCAACAACGTGAATGTTGACAGCATCCAAGGTTACATCTGCCATATCATAAACTGCTGACTTGACCGCTTTTTGAATGGCTACAGCGACAGATGGTACAGCCACTCCGTATTCTAAATAGAGATAGATGTCTACTGAAACTTGACCATCTTCTTCTGTATGAAGGTAGACGCCACGTCCAAGGGAGCGTTTGGATAAGCTATCTGAAACACTCTTGTTTTCAAGCGAATAGACACCCTCAACTTTTGCTGTCGCAATCGCAATAATTTTTTCTAATACACGTGGTGCAATAACGATGTCACCAAATTGTTCAGTTGCCATAGAAGTTCCTTTCTATTTGACACCCTGAGATGTCTCTTATGCACGAGAAACGTAAGTTCCTTCAGTAGTGTTAATGACCAATTTTTGTCCAGCTTCGATGAAGTCAGGAACGTTTACGACCAAACCAGTTTCCATTGTAGCAGGTTTACCAGAACCAGTCACTGTAGCACCTTTGATAGATGGTTGAGTTTCTGCAACAGTTAATTCAACAGTTGTAGGAACTGTTACACCGATTACTTCGCTTCCGTAGAATTGAATTTTTACTTCTGAGTTTTCAAGGATGTAAAGCAATTCTTGTTCTACGTTCACAACTGGAATTTCATATTGGTCATATGTTTCAGTGTTCATGAAGTAGGCTGTATCATCCATTTTGTACAAGTATTGAGCTGGAACAGTTTCGATAATCGCTTGTTCAAATTTTTCTTCTGGACGGTAGCTTGTATCAAATGTTGAACCAGTACGGACATCACGCAATTTCATACGCATGATAGTGTTTCCTTTACCTGGTTTGTGGTGGCTAGCTTCCAAAACGCGGATCAATTTTCCGTCAGCTGTTTCAAAAGTCATACCAGCTTTCAATTTACTTGCTTCGATCATGTTTTATTACCTCTTTTTTAAAAATAGATTACTCTTTATTGTAACACACTATTTGATTTTTCTCAAACAGCAATTTTCTCTTTTTCGGAAGGCTAGAAGGCGGAGAGAGATTACAGGAACGAGTCCTTAGAATCTCTATATCTCCAACTCCATCTTCACTATTCCTTATTGGTCCACAGGCACAATATTACCATCCGCATCTTTGGTGACATGGACATATTTTCCATCTACTTCAATGTAGAAGGTATGTGGCTTGTCTGGAGCTGGAGAGGCTTGTTTTTGAAGGTCATTACCAAGGGATTGACCCAAATTCATCCCCATGATCATGTTCATGCCATTGCCACCTTCATTTTTAGCAGCTGCGACCAAAGCTTCATTGCGAGCACGACGTTCTTCGATTTCAATGGTATTGTACTTCATCGCCGCCAATTCACTGTCCAGTTTATTGACCTTGGCCATACTGTCTGCATCGTAGCTCAAATCTTCGATGAGGACATTAGTTAATTCGATACCATATAATTCTGTCCAAGTTTTATTAACTTCGCGTTTTGCAACTTCATTGAAGACATCTTGGTCCGCATTGATATTGTAGATGTCTGCCTTATTTTCAGCCGTATATTTTGAAATAGCCACTGCAATTTTTGGAGCCAGATTTTGGCGCAAGGTTCCCTGAGCCACATCTTCCAAGGTAAACGGCTTATCTGCAGTGATTTGACGACTGACTGTACTGATGTAAAAGAGTACAGGATCTGCCACTTTAACATCATAAAGACCATAAAAACGAATGCTAAGAAGTTGTTGGTAACGGTCGCTAAAATACTCGACTGGATTTTGAGTGCCAAATTTATTTCCTGTAAAAGGTTGCATCCGCACAAAAATAATTTCTTGTTGGGTGACCACTTGGCCTCCAAATGAGAAACGATTCTTGAACTGATCCCACGTTCCTTTCACACCACCCTTTTCAAACAACCAGGCATTTTCACCGGCTTGCCATTCGTGGCTCCCTGCTTCTAGAAGGTCTCCTAGAAACGTTCCATTATTGACCAAGAGAGCAACATATCCTTGAGGAACAATGACAACAGAGCCATCTGTCAATAGACCTGTATTTTGGTTGCTCTGACGAGAGCGCCCATCTGGATCTTTGGTCAAGAGCTGTCCCTTAATGGCCAAAGCTGTTGCTGGAACAGCTTCCGGCAAGGTAATGGCTTCCTTAAATTTACTATCTTGAAAACTTGAAATGCCCGCTGAAAGGGCTGCTTTAATAAATCCCATACATTCTCCTATCTGTAGAATTCAATTTCATCCACAACTTCGTAGACATCCAAGACCCAATCTTTTGGATTGTGCTTCAAGGATGCTTGGCAATATTCACACTTGTCAATTGAATCGATCGTCAGTGGCGCACCACAGTTCGGACAGTGATCACTAACGACTTCTGAATTCTTAATGATCTCTGTCTGAGCTCCATGTTCACGGAGGAAGACCATGCGGTAAACGGTAAAGAGATCTTTGGTTGGATCCCCTTCGATCACACGACCCGTTTCATCACTTCGGATGTAATCTCTCATCGTCGATGACAGAATGACTTCGATGCGGTCATTGCCTTCTGGATTTTCGATAAAGTCTTTGATCTTCGAATCTTCCACACATACGCGCTCTAGAACATTGGTTGTTTTGGCACGAATATGTTCTTGTAACTGCGTCAAGTGCTGCTCATAAAGACTCGTACTTTCTAAATTCCGTACGGAATTCCAATCTTTTTCTGTCCAAGCAGACTGCAATTGAAGATAAACCAGCTTGACTTGCGACAAGAAGCGGTCTTCATCAAACATTGGATCCAGTTTACGGATGCGGCGAATCGCTTCATAGTTGTTTTCAATTGGTCGACCGGCCCGCTCTTCGGTTGTCCGTTTTGGACCACTATTTGAAGAGAATGATTCATCACTATCATTAGCCTCTTTTGCAATATTATAGATAAATCCAATCAATCCAACGATAGCAAAAACTGCCACTACACCACCAGAGTCTGTTCCAGAACCAGAACTGTAGCTACTGGATCCACCAGACCAACTACTTCCGCCATCGGACCAGCTACTGCCACTATCGGACCAACTGCTACCACCACCTGAATCAATCAAGCTACTGCCACCACTATCTGTATTACCGACACCAGCATGAGCCCGAGGAGCAAATACAAATAGAAGGGCTACTAGAAGAATTCCAACTATTACACTTCGTTTTTTCATAGGCCTCTTTTCTTCTCTTTGTTTGTTACACAGGGGTTAAGAAAATACTGTCTATTTTATAGGACAATCAATTCTTTAGGAGCAAGAGTCAAGACTTCACAGCCTGTTTCTGTGATCAAGAGGTCATCTTCGATCCGCACACCAGAGAGGCCTTCGATATAAATCCCTGGCTCATCTGTCAAGACCATCCCTGCTTGAATGACTTCTTTGGAAGTTTGGCTGAAGTACGGTTCTTCATGGATATCTAATCCAATCCCATGACCGATTCCATGCGTGAAGTACTGGCCATAGCCGGCCGCTTCGATCACATCACGTGGGATTTTATCAAAATTACGGAAGCCCAGTCCATCTTTAGCAGCAGCAATCAAAGCTTGATTGGCTTTCAAAACGGTTTCGTAAATTTCTCTTTCTATATCGCTGACATGTCCAGCATAGATAGTCCGTGTCATATCGCTGACATAGTGGTCATACAAGCAACCAAAATCAAGGGTCAAGGCATCTCCTGCTGAAATGACCCGATCACTTGGAGTCGCGTGAGGCATGGCAGAACGTTCACCAGCTGCTGAAATAATATCGAAAGATACACCAGAAGCTCCCAACTCCCGCATTCTAAAATCTAGGAAAGTCGCTACTTCCAACTCAGTCGTTTTTCCAACCTTGATATAGTCCAAAATATCATGGAAGGCTTGGTCAGAAATGCTACAAGCTTTTTTAATGGCCGCAATCTCAGTTTCATCCTTAATCAAGCGCAATTCCATGACAAAATTCGCTAGGGATTGAAGGCTAATGCCACTAAAAACAGAAGCCATACGGGCATGGTATGCTACCGTCACTTCGTCCTCAAAACCAAGTTCTTTGATTCCAAGGTCCTTAACGATCTCTGTAGCTGCAGTCAACTCATCACGGGTTTCTACGATCTCTACAAAAGGAAAACAAGTCGCATGAGCATGGATGGTATAGCGCGAATCAGTAAAGAGTACTACGCGTTCCTCTGTCACCAAAACGGTCCCATTTGAGCCCCAGAAATTGGTCAAATAATAAACATTTTTCAAATTGTTAATCAATACCGCTTTGAGGTTTTGGGCTTTCATTTTGTTTCTTAAGTTGCTGATCCGTTGATTCATTGTAATTTTCCTTTCAAATATTGTCCTGTGTAGCTAGCAGGAGTTGCTGCTACTTCTTCTGGTGTTCCGGTCGCAATAATAGTTCCGCCACCGACACCACCTTCTGGTCCTAAATCGATGATATGGTCTGCGGTCTTAATGACATCCAAATTGTGCTCAATCACAAGGACCGTATTGCCATCATCCACAAATCGCTCTAAGACTTTGATCAAGCGAGAAATGTCTTCGGTATGGAGTCCGGTCGTTGGTTCATCCAAGATATAAAAGGATTTTCCTGTAGAGCGCTTGTGTAATTCAGAAGCCAACTTCATCCGCTGCGCTTCCCCACCTGAAAGAGTGGTCGCTGGTTGCCCCAGCGTTACATAGCCCAAGCCCACATCTTGGATGGTCTTGAGTTTGCGTTCAATTTTTGGAATGTGTTTGAAGAATTCAACTGCCTTATTGACCGTCATATCCAGCACTTCTGCGATATTTTTTTCCTTGTAGTGGACTTCGAGGGTCTCACTATTGTAACGACGTCCATGGCAGACCTCACAAGGAACAAAGACATCGGGCAAGAAGTGCATTTCAATCTTGATGATCCCATCTCCTGAGCAGGCTTCACAACGCCCACCCTTGACATTGAAACTAAAGCGACCTTTCTTATAGCCCCGAATTTTGGCTTCATTGGTCTGAGCAAAAAGATCTCGAATGTCATCGAAGACGCCTGTATAAGTTGCTGGATTGGAACGAGGGGTCCGACCGATCGGGCTTTGATCAATGTCGATCAAGCGATCGATATGCTCAATCCCCTGAATGGTCTTGTATTTCCCTGGTTTTTCCGAATTGCGGTTGAGCTTTTGAGCGATGGCTTTTTTCAAGATGCCATTGATCAAGGTCGATTTCCCAGAACCGGAAACTCCAGTGACCGCAATAAATTTGCCCAGAGGAAAACGCGCTGTAATATCTTGTAAGTTGTTCTCACTGGCCCCTGTAATTTCAATAGAACGACCATTTCCTGAACGGCGCTCTGTTGGAACCGGAATCTTGCGCTTGCCGGACAAATATTGGCCGGTAATGGATTTACTATTACGAGCCACCTGCTTTGGAGTTCCCGCAGCAACGATCTCTCCCCCAAAGACACCGGCACCTGGGCCAACGTCGATCAGGTAGTCTGCTTCTCTCATGGTATCTTCGTCGTGTTCGACGACGATCAAGGTATTGCCTAAATCACGCATCTTTTTGAGACTGGCAATCAGGCGGTCATTGTCCCTTTGATGGAGGCCGATTGACGGCTCATCCAAGATATAAAGGACTCCAGAGAGGTTGGAACCGATCTGGGTTGCCAAGCGAATGCGCTGACTCTCTCCACCTGATAGTGTTCCTGCTGAGCGTGACAAGGTCAAGTAATTAAGGCCTACATTGTTTAAGAAGGTTAAGCGATCTTTGATCTCTTTTAGGATCGGTCTTGCAATCGTAGCTTCATTGTCCGTTAAAACCAGCTGGTCCACGGCTTTTAAGTGGTCCGCAATCGATAGATCTGACACCTCTCCGATATGCATCCCTTTTTCCCCACCGACACGAACAGAAAGAGCCTGGTCATTGAGACGGTAGCCATGGCAGGTCGCACAGGTCAATTCGTTCATATAAGAGCGCATTTGGTTGCGGGTGAAGTCACTATTGGTCTCACGAAAACGACGGTGAATGTTGTTTACGACCCCTTCAAAAGGAATCTCAATATCCCGAACCCCACCAAACTCATTTTCATAGTGGAAGTGGAATTCTTTCCCGTTTGAACCATAGAGAACCAAGTCCTTTTCTTCTTGAGAAAGATCTGAGAAAGGCTGATCCATATCAATACCAAAATGGATCATGGCCTGCTCCAACATCTGAGGATAGTAGTTGGAAGAGATCGGGTTCCAAGGAGCAAGAGCTCCTTCACGAAGGGTTAAGCGATCATCTGGCACCACCAAATCTAAGTCCACCTCCAGCTTAATGCCTAGCCCATCACAGTCTGGACAGGAGCCGAAAGGCGCATTGAAAGAAAAGAGGCGGGGCTCTAATTCAGGAACGGTAAAGCCACAGACTGGACAAGCATAATGCTCCGAAAAGAGCAATTCTTTGCCATCCATGGTATCAATCACCACATAACCGTCCGCTATCCGAAGAGCTGCCTCAATCGAATCAAAGAGACGCGAGCGGATGCCCTCTTTGATCACGATCCGGTCCACCACCACTTCAATCGTGTGCTGTTTGCTTTTAGACAGTTCTGGGACCTCTGTCACATCATAGATCTCACCGTCAACTCGGACCCGAACATAGCCGTCTTTTTGGACTTTTTCAATGATATTCTTGTGCTGGCCTTTTTTCTTGCGGATAATGGGAGCTAGAATTTGCAGGCGTTGGCGCTCTGGTAATTCCAAGACTTGATCGACAATTTGCTCAACCGAAGAAGCGGTAATAGCGCCATGTCCATTGATACAATAAGGCGTCCCTACACGCGCATAGAGCAGGCGCAGGTAGTCATTGATCTCTGTTGCCGTCCCTACTGTAGAACGGGGGTTTTTACTGGTCGTTTTTTGGTCGATGGAAATAGCTGGACTCAAGCCGTCAATAGAGTCGACATCTGGTTTTTCCATATTTCCCAAGAATTGCCGGGCATAGGCCGATAAGCTCTCCACATAGCGGCGCTGACCTTCTGCATAGAGGGTATCAAAGGCAAGACTGGACTTTCCAGATCCAGACAAACCCGTCACCACGACTAATTTGTCCCGTGGAATTTCCACATCTATATTTTTTAAATTATGGGCGCGTGCCCCATGAATGACAATTTTATCTTGCATATTCTTACTCTAATCACCTTTTTGTTAACCTCCATTATAACAAATTTTTTAGTATTCTTTTATCCAAAACCGTCCTTTTTCTGATATAATGTTAAGGTGTAAAAAAACAAGGGGAGGCACCATGAAACAGGTCTTTTTATCGACAACGACTGAATTTAAGGAAATAGAGACGCTGGAACCTGGTAGCTGGATCAACCTTGTGAACCCTTCTCAAAGTGAATCGATGGAAATCGCCTCTGCTTTTAATATTGATATTGCAGACTTACGGGCACCACTCGATGCGGAAGAAATGTCCCGTATGACCATCGAAGATGAGTATACCTTGATCATCGTCGACGTTCCCATCAAGGAAGAGCGGAACAATCAGACCTACTACGTGACGATTCCGCTAGGGATTATCCTGACAGAAGAGGCTATTATCACGACTTGCTTGGAGAAATTGCCACTTCTCGATCTCTTTATCAACCGAAGCTTGAGGAATTTCTATACCTTTATGCGGTCGCGCTTTATCTTTCAGATCCTCTATCGCAACGCTGAACTCTACTTGTCAGCGCTTCGTACCTTGGATCGCAAAAGCGAGCAGATTGAAAGCCAATTGCACAAATCAACGCGTAATGAAGAGCTGATTGAGTTGATGGAGTTGGAAAAAACCATCGTCTACTTTAAGGCCTCTCTAAAAACCAATGAGCGCGTGATCAAGAAATTGACCAGTGCTACTAGTAACATCAAGAAATACCTAGAAGACGAGGATCTGTTGGAAGATACCTTGATCGAAACCCAGCAGGCCATCGAGATGGCAGATATTTATGGAAATATCCTGCACTCCATGACCGATACCTTCGCATCGATCATCTCCAATAACCAGAATAATATCATGAAGACCCTGGCCCTCGTCACCATTGTCATGTCCATTCCGACCATGATCTTTTCGGCCTACGGGATGAACTTCAAGGACAATGAGCTTCCGCTCAATGGCGAACCCCATGCCTTCTGGCTGATTATTTTCATCGCCTTTGCCCTGACTGGGTCTCTCGTCGTCTACCTCATCCATAAAAAATGGTTCTAACACCTACTAATAACACTAAGGAGTATTTATGTCTCAATTTGATTTGAATCAACTAAGCAAGAAAAACCAAGAATTTATCCGGATCGCCAAACACCAATTGCTTGAAAACGGAAAGACAGAGGAAGAAGCAGAAAGCCTCATCCAAGAAATTCTTCCAGCTATCCATGAAAACCAAGGAAAAGGAATTCCGGCACGGACCCTTTTTGGAGCTCCAACTGTATGGGCGAACTCTTTCAGCGAGAAAGAACGCTATGAAAAAGAGCATCCGAAATTAAACGATGCTCCCTCTCTCATGATTTTGGATTCCTTCCTCTTTATCTTTGGAGTCTTTGCTGCGATTAGCGCCTTTATGAACTTGGTTGCACCTCGTCGTACAGGCTATGGTTTGATCACCTTGATCCTTGGAAGTTTGACAGGGGCTTTGCTCTTATACCTTATGTACTACTTCTTCTATCAGTATATGGATGGCACCAAAGATCGCAGTGAGCGTCCCTCTCTTTGGAAATCCATGCCGATTCTTGTTGGAGTCATGTTCCTTTGGGTCATTGTCTTGTCCTTTACTTCCCTACTCCCACAGGTTCTCAACCCAACTATTCCAGATGTCCTTGCCATCGTTTTAGGAGCTTTAGCACTTGTCCTTCGCTTCTACCTCAAGAAACGCTTTAATATTAAAAGTTCGAGCACAGCACCCGCAACTCGTCGCTAAAAAGAAACGGATGAAGTTTTCATCCGTTTTTGTTTTACTGTATTTCCCTGTTCAATCTTTTTGAAAAATAGAGGACTAAGTCATCATTGTTTTCACAAGAACTGTAAGGGGCTAAGGGGTGATCACTAAACCAAACCCCAGATCCATCTGGGATATAGCCCCGTTTGACATACAGTCTTTGAGCTGGGCCATAACCCGAGTGTATACCAACCCCTAAAGTAACAATCTCTGATAGTAGCCAGACTCTTTTTTCTGCCTCCTCTAAGAGTTGATTCCCAATCCCTCGATTTCTAAATGGTTCAAAAACATTAAAATCAGATAGTTCAGGATAGACTCCCACGAAAGGGCCGTGCTTGGCAGCAGGCAATATAGTGATATAGCCTGCCACAAATCCATCCGACTCAGCTACTAATACGTCCCTCTCTCTATTCTCCTGCTCCTGAAAATAGCTAGTCAAGATATCCTCTCTACCCGGCCACCCTTGGTGGATAAAAGCTTGAGAGATGTGCTCAATATCTGCCTTTATCATCCTCCTGATGATTACACCTTCCTTCATGGTTCCCTCCTTGATACCTTTCTCCCCTCATTATAGCATAATCAGAGCTTGGGAAAGGTCAAAGAGATTCACACGGACCTAACACACTATCACATTTCTATGCTCGCAAAAAAATCCAAAGGGTCTGAAAAAGAGGTCCACTGGACCTGAAAAAAAGACCCGTTAGGGTCTTACTCGCTTTTTTATTTTCAAGCTCATGAAAAAGAGGTCCCCCGGACCTCTTTTTTAATCTTCGTTTACGAAAGGCATCAAAGCCATTACGCGAGCGCGTTTGATAGCTGTTGTTACT
>JAFEHB010000228.1_pt3 | contig 16358 bp, 13 predicted proteins | sample 9267121 | NCBI WGS metagenome assembly JAFEHB01 (sample SAMN17103336, study PRJNA684904) | human gut metagenome | isolation source: diarrhea sample from child under the age of five | host: Homo sapiens | place: South Africa: Mafikeng, Mafikeng Provincial Hospital | collected 2019-09 | reverse complement strand
ACTTAGTACGATTCCAGAATTTCTTTGTAGTGCATCCTTTTTGTTTCTCTCCAACACACAGGACGGACTCAGATCAGCCCATTTATCACAACCTTGATGCTTTCTTTATTTCTCTCCAACGTACAGGACGGACTTAGTACGATTCCAGAATTTCTTTGTAGTGCATCCTTTTTGTTTCTCTCCAACGCACAGGACGGACTGCCGGAGGGGCGGCTGCATGGTCGGGACCCGGTGCGTCGGAGTAAGCCGCTGGTCATACTTAGCGCCTGAGGCTTCTGACGGGAAGGTACTCTGCGGCCACAAGCCGCAGAGTAAGCCCCATCTGTCTGAGCCAGGTACGCATCAGCGTACATGGCGAGTTATGGGGCGCCCTGCACGGCAGAAGACTCAGACGCTTAGTATGACCCGGCGAAACGACCGCACCAGGCACGACCATGCAGCCGCCCCTCCGGCAGTCCGTCCGTCCCTCCCTCCATCCCCACCCACAAAAAAAAGAGCCCCAAAAAGGCCCAAAAACGAGGAGTGCCCCGGTAGTGGCTTACCGGGGCGATTATTATGAAAAAAATTGTATGTGTAATGATACAGATACACACCATTACAGCGTCTTTCGTAACGTTCTTTCGAACTATCCCTATACTACCAGACAAATATGAACAAACAATGAACATCCCGTAAACAATTAGCGCATTTGCACAATTTTTCCCAAAACAACCTCCAACAATTTATAAAAACACCACATTCACAAACAAAACCAAAGTCCTAAATATTGTACATATTGTACATCTCACACAAACAAACCAGCAACAACCCCATCAAAAGAGCCACAACCCTCACCCTCTAACTCAAACTCCATCTAAAACATCATCCAAAACATCATCCAAAGAACCAGCAGCCATCACAAACCATCACCGCCGTGAAAGCATCCCCTTAATAAACTCAATCGCCTTCTCAAAAATATTCTTCACATCAGACTTCGTAACACCCATATCCTTCAAAGTACTATAAGCATCACTCACATACCCCTTGATCTGATCATCACTCATCTCGATTCCACGGAACTTACTGATAATATTAACCAGCGAACTCTTATCATCCTCATTAAGACTCACCCCAAAATGATCCGCAGCCTCATCGATCCCCTGAGAAATCTCATCATCCGTGATCTGGTTAGAATCAAAAAGCCCCTTCACATAAACAATGATATCCCCAACCTTATCCGGATCAGAAGCAAGAGACCCAACCTCATTATCCTTCAGGATCTCCTCCGCCTGACTCATAACAGAACCAGAATCAGACGCCATAACCATCATCGGAGATGTACATGAAATAACACCCGCAATAACCAAAGCTGTAAACTTGTTCAATCTTCTCATAATATTCAACCTCCATACGGGCATCCGCCCTTATCAAAAATTGCCTTTTACTATTTTTAACTATCTTTTACTGCCTTTTTATTACCTCATCATTACCTTTTCGACGCCCCTCAGTATACCACACACCCCCACCCCTCTGTAAACCTCAATTTTCCCCACTCCCACCCACACCATTCAGACTTTATGTATATCACCAAAAATATATTCACAATATTTTCATATTTTAAACAAACTTTCCTAACATCTCATCAGTAAAATAGAAAATGTAAATTTTTCATTACTTACTTATGTCTGACACCTCAGACATAACCTCCTTTCTATGACGATATATAGATCCGGACAGGAAACCTCTCCAACATTCCCGTCCGGAAACGCAAAAAGAACCCGGAACAGCTGCCCGGGCTCTTTTTGCGTTTATCATATATTAATTTTTCTCATCATAAATACAGTTGGCAAGCATCGCAAACTGCTCCAGTGTCAGCGCCTCACCCCTGATATTCAGCGGAAGCTCACACCTGTTGAACACATCCTCGATCTCATCCTTACTCAGGGAAAAATCTCCGGAATTTCTGATACCGTTCACAAGCGTCTTTCTCCTCTGGTTAAAAGATGCACGGATCAGACGGAACATAAGCCCCTCATCCTTCACATCCACCGGCGGCTTCTCATAACGCGTCAGCTTGATCACCGCACTTCCGACTTTCGGCCGCGGCATAAAACAGTTCGGCGGTACATTCGCAACGATCTCCGGCTTCGCATAATACTGCACAGCCAGGGAAAGCGCACCGTAATCCTTGGTACCGGGACCAACCTGCATACGGTCTGCAACCTCCTTCTGCACCATGACAGTGATCGAATCCACAGGAACATTCTTCTCAAAAAGCCCCATGATGATCGGAGTCGTAATGTAATACGGCAGATTCGCAACCACCTTCACAGGCTTACCGCCGTTTTTCTCATCTGCGATCTTTTTGATATCCGTTTTCAGGATATCGTTATTGATCACGGAAACATTATCCCAGTCCTTCAACGTATCCTTAAGGATCGGGATCAGCGAACTGTCGATCTCCACAGCAGCCACCTCTCTGGCAGCCTCCGCAAGATACTGGGTCATAGTTCCGATACCCGGACCGATCTCCAGTATAAAATCATCCTTCGTGATACCCGAAGACTCAATGATCTTTTCCAGAACATGCTCATCGATCAGAAAATTCTGACCAAACCTTTTCTGGAAAACAAAATGATACTTTTGAAGGACTTCAATGGTATATTTCGGGTTACCAAGATAAGGTCTGGCCATATTTTTTACCTCTGCTTTTTCTTATTTTCAGCTGAAATCCTTTTCAAAAAGTACCGTGTAGCCATCACGGTCCACACGCTTCTTGGAACGCTTGAACAATCCGCTCTGAGCTCTCTCCATAGCCTTATCCAGCATGGTCTTCACAGTACCGATGCACATCGGCTGATCCTCCTTCTGGTTGATCCCGATCAGATTATACAGAGCAAGCATGCCCATCTGGTCGATACGGAATCCATTCTCCATGGTATAGACCTTGGCGAAATTAACAAGTTCATCGTTTGTAAATACAGGAATGTTGATCATGGATGTAAACTTCTTCGCAAGCTTCGGATATCTTGCGATCAGCTTACGCATACCAATCTTTTCATCCTCCAGGATCACGATCATTCCCTTTGTGTTTCCGGTCATAGCTTCCTCAAGCTCATCTGCTGTTTCCTGGGAAAGCTGGTTTGCATCCTCGATAACAAGGAAACCGCCGGCAAGCTTGGATACGATCTCCGGAATATCCTTTCCGTTGAGATCATCCGCAAATATATAGGCAACCTTGGAAGCCTCGATATTCAGCTCTTTACAGATTGCCGGGATCAGACTTGAGATCAGTCTCGTCTTACCTGTTTCTCTGCCGCCCATAACGATCACATTTCCGGTCTGGGAGGTCTTGTCTGCTGCGCCCATCTGCACATCGCAGAGTACATCAAGCAGCTGTTCCTTCATTCCGGGAACTGTAACAAAATAGGTGAAAAGCTTCTTCTCTTCCTCTGTGAGCTCTTTCTTTCTGGAAACGATCTTTGTAGGATCCTTCTCCGGATGGATCGTAGCGATAAATTTCTCAAGCTGCTCTTCCTCGCTGAGCTCCTCTTCCTCATCGTCCTCTTCCATGGCTTCATCAGAATCATCACCGATGGGACTGCTGATAAAGTCATCCTCGTCATCCTCATCCTGGAAGTTAAAGGCGTCATCACTGTATTCTTCTTCCTCATCAAGAAGATTTTCCTCTTCCGCTGCAGCCACCGGTTCCTCATGATGAAGCTTCGCAGAAGGCTCTGCTGCCGACTTCTGCACCTGCGCCTCAGATTCCAGTGAAGGAATCTCCGGAAGCACATTATCTTCTTCCACCGGCTTCTGTACTCCTGACGGACCATTCAGGAACTCTGCTTCTGCAGCCTGAAGATCCTCCTCAGTAACCGGCTCCTCATCTTCATCAAATACGATATCTGGAATTCTGGTATCGGAAGTCTCCGTTACCTCTTCCTCCTGCTGAGCGGAAATCTGCGCCATGATATCCTCGATATCTGCCGCATCCGGCTCCTCCGGAACAAATTCATCAGCCGCAATATCCAGATCCTCAATACCAGCCGGCTCTTCCTTTACGTCGGACTGCTGGACATCCGGAGATTTCTCTTCCTCCGGGATATCGATTCCCTGCTGTGTAGCTGCTGCCAGAATGGTATCCTCCAGGTTGAAGTCTTTATCCTTATCCTTCTCGGACCTGTCACCTACAGATGCCGCAATATCCTCGATACTTCCGAAAATTCCGGACGCATCCGGCATCTCCGCGGAACTGCTTGCATTCTCCGGGTCCACATTGATCATGGACTTCGGGATCTTCAGCTCCGGCATACGGATCGTTGCGGAAAAATCAGGCTTGCCTTCCTTATTGAGCGGAACCCCTGCAGGCTTCTCCTCACTTTCCTGATTTCCGGCAGCCTTCTCCTTCATGATCTCTGCAACACTCTGGGACAAAGACATCTCTGTAGCTTTCTCAGCCTCAGCTTCTTCCGCTTCCTGATAAGCCTCTTCTTCCTCTTTATCCTGCTGTTCCTGAGCCTGCAGCTTCATACTTCCGGATGACAGGTTCTCAACACCTGATGCCAGGGGAATCTCATCCACTTCCTGTCCGGAAAACTCTTCCTGCTCTTCTGAAGGCTCATCACTTCCTTCTGCTGCTTCGATCTCCTCAGAATCTGTAAACTCCTCTGACAGTTCTGCTGCCGCAGCAGTCTCAGCCTCCGGCGCTTCAGCCTGTTCCGTCACATCCTCAGAGCCTGTGGAAAACTCTTCCTGCTCTTCATCCTGCGCAGCTTCTTTTTCCTCCATATCCTCTTCCGCGGATTTCTTATGTCCGCCAAAGATATCACGGAATCCCTTGGAAAGCTTCTCCTGGAATGTCTCCGCACTGTTCAGATCCCGCTCATCATCTACCTGGATGGTATCTGTGACCGGTTTTGCCTCCTCATACTCGCCGGATGCTTCCTTGCTCTCCCTGATCTCCTGCGCCTTTTCCGGCGGGATCAGCTTCGGGATAAAACGCTGCTCGTATTTCTCTTTCTCTTCGCCAGTGAGAACACCCATCCGCTGTTTCAGGTCAAGGGCCTTTATCACATAAGTTCCGTCATTGAACCAAAGGATCATCTCATTGCAGAGATCCAGGCACTTCTGCTTGTCTCCTGCCTTGTAATAGAGCTTGGCCAGCTCATAGGACCAGCGCTCCGTAAATTCCTTCTCCTTATATTCCTCAAGAATACGGATCTGTTCATTCAGAGATGCATTCTTCGCTCTGGCGATCTTATATTTCAGTATATACTGGCTGTTATCATTACCTGCCACTTCTCTGTATTCATCAAAGAATTCTGTGGCTTCACTGATCTGTCCCATTTTCAGGGAAACCTCGATCAGACGGTAAAGTATGTTCTTGCCGATCGGCGCTCTGTGGTAGGCAAGAAGAAAAATTTCCTTGCTCTCTTCATAACGCTTGTTGGCCGCGTAGATCTCGCCCACTACACAAAGGGTACGGACGTTTTTCACACGACGCCAGTCAATACTGTCAACAATCTGCATGGCGCCTTTGTAATCCTGGGTCTCGACCAGCTTATTGATCTGTCCCAGCTTAACGCGAAACTCCTCTTTATCCAAAATATTCACCAACTTTCCATAATCAGAATCAGTTTACCATATGCATACGGGCTTGTCAAAACCCTTTAGGCATATAAACATGCCCCTTTACCACCTGAAAAACCCTGTTGATCTTGAACTGATGGCTGACAAAATCATCCAGTCCTGTACAGGTGATCAGAGTCTGTATATCGTGGATGCTTTCCAGCAGATATGTCTGCCTGCTGCTGTCCAGCTCCGAAAGAACATCATCCAGCAGAAGCACCGGTGTATCCCTGATCTTTTTCTTCACCAGATAGATCTCCGAAAGCTTCAGAGAAAGAGCTGCAGTCCTCTGCTGCCCCTGGGAACCATACCTCCGGATGTCGATCCCGTTGACCTTTACGCAGAAATCATCTCTGTGCGGTCCCACAGAGGTCAGCTTCATCCGAAGATCCCGCTCCCGGTTCCTGGAAAGCTTATCCTCAAACTCCGCCGCCGTCACACTTGGCTCGTACAGGATCTCCAGCTCCTCGATCCCGCCGGTAAGGCCTTTATGGAGCCCCCTTGCGATCTCGTTAAGCTCCTCCACAAAGGCTTCCCGCTTCCCGATGATCTTCTTTCCGTAATCGACCATCTGCATATCCCAGACATCCAGGGTACTTTTCAGCCCGGGGTTCATATAACAGTCTTTGAGAAGACGGTTTCTCTGGTTCACGATATGATTGTAGCCGGCCAGCTCCGTGATATAAACACCATCCAGCTGACAAAGCTCCGAATCCAGAAAACGTCTTCTCTCTCCCGGTCCATCCTTGATAATATTAAGATCCTCCGGAGAAAAAAACACCAGATTCACCACCCCCAGCAGCTCCCTTGCCTTGCGGATCGGCAGCCCGTTGATGGCAACTCCCTTTGCTTTGTTTTTCCGGAGGTGCATGTCTATTTTGTATGAAAGCTCGCCCTTCTTCACCATCATTCGGATATGGGATTCCTCATTCTCAAAGCGGATCATCTCCCGGTCCTTGCTTCCCTTGTGAGATTTGCTGGTACCTGCCAGATAAACCGCCTCCAGGATATTGGTCTTTCCCTGGGCATTGTCGCCATAGAGAATATTGGTGCCCTGATCAAAATTCATCTCCAGCGACTCATAATTCCTGAAATTATTCAGTCTGATGGATTCAATGTACATTCCTTCACCCGATCACATAAATATCTTTTCCATCGTAGGAAATGGTATCTCCAGGATGGATCTTGCGGCCACGGCGGTTCTCCACCTCACCGTTCACCAGTACCAGACCATCATTGATGGCATATTTCGCCTCAACGCCGTCCTCCACAACACCGGCCAGCTTCAGCGCCTGGCCAAGCTTGATAAATTCGTCTTTAATTCTGATCTCCAATTTTTTCTCCTCTTATCTCCGGGGATATTTTCTCCGTCAGATCAATCTTTTCTGATCTCCTGGCGGTATTTAACCGCATCAGGTACGTCCTCTGCTTCAATTATGGATATCCGTTTGAAAATCCCCCAAAATACAAATTTCACCGGAAGGTGGTAATTTAAATACCCCCTTCCAGTAGTTTACACACGAAACATTTCTCAGAACACGATCGCATTCCCATATAAAATCGGTCAAAAACGGTCACTCATTTTAGGTGTACCTGTTTCTGTCGATCCTGATACCGGCCATCAGGCTGTACGCACCATACGGACACTTACATATCCTGGCTGCCGATATCAATTCTGTTCACAGCTTCAAGTATGTGCGTCTCACACGTACACTCTCATTCCCGAAGCTGCCGCGCCACATCTTGTCCCTTATTTCTTATATACCCAGGTTTTATCTGGCCTGATTCTGGTTGATATTTACAGGAAGGATCAGGTAAGTATAGTTCTCCTCATCGTCACGGATAAAGCACGGGGCCTTCGGATTTACAAGATAGATCGTCACGGTTTCATCATCAATAACACGAAGAGCATCGATCAGGAATTTCGGGTTGAAGCCGATCATGATATCCTTACCCTCTTTTTCAATATCAATCTCCTCATTCATGGAACCCATTGCAGAATCAATGCGCAGCTCCATATCATCATCTGTGATGTTGATGATGATCGGTTTTTTGTCAACCTCACGTACCAGAAGTGTGGCACGATCGATACAATCCAGGAACTCTTTTTTGTTGATCTTCAGTTTTGTCTCATAATCACTGGAAAGCATCTGGTCAATTCTGAAATATTCTCCTTCGATCAGTCTGGAAACTACCATAGTCTGATCAAATTCAAATAAAATATGGTTTTTTGTGAAGTAAATGCTGACCTGATCATCCACTTCTCCGGAAAGGATCTTGCTGACCTCGCTTAAAGTTTTGCCCGGAACTACCACCTTACGGTCCGAATAATCTTTCTTAAGGGGCATTTTTCGGATAGCGATGCGGTGTCCATCCAGAGAAACTACCTTCAGACAGTTATTTTTGATCTCAAAAAGTTCACCGGTCATAAGCTTATTGTTCTCATTTACAGCAATAGAAAAAATAGTCTGGCGGATCATTTCTTTCAGTGTGTACTGAGAGATCGTCAGTGGTTCATCCTTTTCGATCATCGGTAAATAAGCAAAATCTTCTCCTGATTTTCCGGGGATATTGAATTTTGCTTTTTCACAGGTAATGGTTGCTGCGTATTTATCATCAGTTTTAATGGTAATGTCATTATCCGGAAGTCGTCTGATGATTTCATAGAAGATTTTTGCATCAAGAGCAACTTTACCTTTTTCTTCAATAGTACCCTCAACGATAGTTTCAATTCCCAGCTCCATATCGTTGGTGGTAAATTTGATCTGGTTTGTGGTTGCATCCATAAGAATACATTCCAGGATCGGCATTGTGGTTTTTGATGGAACTGCTTTGAGTGCGATACTTACACTTTTTAACAGACTTGATTTGGAGCAGATGATTTTCATAGTGTGTATAACTCCCTTTCTGAACAAATTGTGGTTTTTATAAATATATTTATAGAAAAAATCCGCCGTAACAGCCGTAGGGGGCCAGATTTTGTGAAAAACTCCCGCAGGCCTGATGTTTTCAGGGGTTTTCCGTTGGGATAACTTTGTGTAAAAGTGGTAGTTTCGCATGTGAATAAACCGGGGATAAAATTACCGCCGCGTTTTGGCAAAAAAGTTGTACACATCTCTCCACATACAATCAACACGTTATACACCAGTAATGTGGAAAACTTCCCTAACCTTGTGGATTAATCTTCTTTTTCAATATATCAATGGTATTTTTTAAGTTATCGTCGTTCTGCAATTCGTTTTCGATCTTTTCAATACCGTGCATAACGGTGGTATGGTCACGGTTTCCGAGAGCTTTTCCGATATTTTTCAAAGGTGTGGATATGATCTCACGGCAGAGATACATGGAAACCTGGCGAGGCATGACGATCTTGGAGTTTCGTTTGTTTCCGCTTAAGTCCGCAGGTGTGACTCCGTAATGCTCTGCAACAACGGAGATGATGTATTCCGGTGTGATCACTTTTTTCTCATCCGGAGAAATAATATCCTTCAGTGCCTGCTCTGCCAGCTCCAGAGTTACTTCCTTTTTTTCAAGTTTGGCTCCGGCCATGACCTTGTTGAAGGCACCTTCCAGCTCACGGATATTGGATTTGATATTGGTAGCGATATATTTGATAACATCTTCACTGATGCTGTAGCCGTTCATTTCTTCATTTTTATGAAGGATCGCCATTCGGGTTTCGTAGTCAGGCAGCGTGATATCTGCGATCAGACCCCATTCGAACCGGGAACGGAAGCGCTCTTCCAGGATTTCCATATCCTTTGGTGGTTTATCAGAGGATATGATGATCTGCTTTTTGGCACTGTGAAGACTGTTAAATGTATGGAAAAATTCCTCCTGTGTGGATTCTTTTCCTATAATAAACTGAATATCATCGACGAGAAGAACGTCGATATTTCTGTATTTTTCACGGAATTTACTCATTGCCGTGTTATTTCCGTTTCGGATGGTTTCGATCAGCTCGTTGGTAAATTCCTCACTGGTTACATACAAAACACGGCTGTTTTCGTCGTGTTCCAGAATGAAATGAGCGATGGAATGCATAAGATGCGTCTTACCAAGACCGGCTCCGCCATAGATAAACAGTGGATTGTAGGTATCTCCCGGTGATTCGGCAACTGCAAGAGCTGCGGCCTGGGCGAATTTGTTATTACTTCCTACAACGAAGGTGTCGAAGGTGTATTTTGGATTTAAATGCGCCTCTTCGTAACGTGTATCCTGAACCTGTTTATCATAAGAAGTGTTTTTTTCTGTTTTTTTGGGGAGATCTTTTTCCAGAACGAAGCGAACCTCGCATTCTTCCATGCCTGTCAGTACACAGATAGTAACCTGGAGAGGTATTTTGTAGCGTTTACTGATGTAATTGACTCCGATCGCTGCCTGCTCAGAGGGAACAACCACTGTTATCAGCTTTCCGTCAACCTCATAAACTTTCAGCGGCTTGAGCCAGGTATTAAAAGGGACATCAGTCACCTCATATTCAGATTTGACAGTTTGCAGGATCTCCTCCCATTTTTCAATAACAGCGTCCATTTTTTCCTCCCATGAGTATTATAATAACCCCAGTCTGCGACTGGAGATAGATATCCTTTTATATATTACAATGAAAATGGGGTTTTCGCAATGGAAAATCCTTGAGATTTTGGGGAAAAGAATGTGGATAATGTGGGGAAATTACTGTGGATTAGGGTGGATTATTGTGGATAAGAGTCCTGGAGGTTTCCATAAGTCGAGAATTAGTGGAAAATGTGGAAGAATTATGTGTATAAAAAAATCCACCGTAAAAATACCGCAAATAAAGGGTTTTTTTGAAAACGATGTGAACAAACCCTCCGAAAAAGTGGATAGATTTCCGGTCAATCCACAAGTTATCCACAAGTTATCCACAAAATGTGGATAATGTTACGTAAACCATAAGCGCTTTCCACATAAGAGAAAAAAATAAATACCGTAAGGTGGGGGTATTTTACAGAACCCTTGATTTTATCGGGTTTTTTGCAATTTTTACTTGACGAAAAGGAGGTTTATTTATATAATTGAAACGATGTTCTGAATGATAAGTTATTTCATAACAATTAAAAATAGATAAAGGAGGTGCTTTACCTATGAAGATGACATTTCAGCCAAAAAAGAGATCCAGAGCTAAGGTTCACGGCTTCAGAGCTCGCATGAGCACAAAGGGCGGACGTAAAGTATTAGCTGCAAGAAGATTAAAAGGAAGAAAACAGTTATCAGCATAAGCTGCAAGACCGCATTTATGTGGTCTTTTCTTCTATCCGGAGAAATATCCGCGCAGGCGGAATCTAATTAAGGAGGATTCGTTTGATCAGATCAGAGTCCTTAAAGAAAAATCAAGATTTTAAAGTTGTATATCAGAACGGAACATCGTACGCAAATCGGCTTCTGGTGATGTACGTGCTGAAGAATCAGCACATGAAGAATCGTCTGGGAATATCAGTAAGCAAAAAAGTAGGGAACAGTGTGGTTCGCCACAGACTCACCAGATTGATCAGAGAAAGCTATCGTCTCAACGAAACAGATTTTGACAGTAACCTTGATATTGTAGTAGTAGCGAGAGCCGCAGCCAAAGGCAAGAGCTTTCACGAGATCGAGAGTGCTTTTCTGCATCTTGCAAGAAAGCATCATATAACAGGGAACGAACATGATAAAGAAATTTCTGATTAAGATGATAAGGCTCTATCAAAAATATATATCGCCGATGAAGAGAACGAAATGTCCTTATATTCCCACATGTTCTCAATATGGTTTGGAAGCAATCGAAAAATATGGCGCGTTTAAGGGCAGTCTTCTTGCGGCATGGAGGATTCTGCGATGCAATCCTTTTTCCCACGGAGGCTATGACCCTGTGCCATGAATTATTTTGTGACTGTTCAGCCTTTTCCCGGGCAGAGCAGTTACCGGACTTTTACAATTGAATAAGAAGTCTAGGAGGAAATGAATTTGGAACTGTTTTTAGCAACAAAAACCGGAACTCCTATTATCGGACAGATCGCGTCTGTGATGGGATGGATCATGGATGGCATATATAAGATGCTTGACGGCCTGTTCGGAATCCAGAACATTGGTCTTTGTATCATTATCTTCAGTATTCTTATCTTTGCCTTTATGACACCGCTGCAGATCAAGCAGCAGAAATTCTCCAAGTTAAGTGCGATCATGCAGCCCGAGATCCAGAAGATCCAGAAGAAATATCAGGGTAAAAAGGATCAGGACTCCATGATGAAAATGAACGAAGAAACCCAGGCTGTTTATCAGAAATATGGTGTTTCTCCAACCGGTAGCTGTGTACAGTTAGCCATTCAGATGCCTATTCTGTTTGCTCTGTATCAGGTTATCTACCGGATTCCTGCTTACGTTGGAAGTGTAAAGAACATTTTTACTGGTGTAGTTGACAACATGGTAGCTGTAAACGGATACACAGATATCCTGCAGCAGTTTATCACAGACCATTCCATGACACGAGTACGTCTCGTTATGGACAGTGCCGGAAATGCTACAAGTAACTCTATTGTTGATTTTCTGTATGCACTTTCTCCTTCCCAGTGGAAAGAGCTGGCACAGATGGATCAGTTTTCAGGATTTTCTGATGCGATCGCAAAAACATCCGGCAATATTTCCAAGATGCAGGGCTTCTGTGGCCTGAATATCGCAGACCAGCCGCTGTATTATATCATGGAATTCTTCAAAAATCATGGTTCTCTGTTACTTGCGATCGTAGCACTTCTGATCCCGGTTCTTGCATGGGCAACTCAGATGCTGAACCTGAAGCTTATGCCACAGGCTGCAACACAGCCGGCAGACGGAAATGATCAGGCCGGCGCAATGGCAAACTCCATGAAAACCATGAACATGGTCATGCCTCTGATGTCTGCATTCTTCTGTTTCACATTCCCGGTTGGTCTTGGTATCTACTGGATCGCCAGTGCTGTCGTTCGAAGTGCCCAGCAGTTTGCGATCAATCGTCATCTTGATAAGATGAACATTGATGATCTGGTTAATGAGAATATGAAGAAGATCGAAGCGAAGCGTGCGAAGGAAGGACTTCCGCCGCAGAAGATCACCAATCAGGCTCATCAGTCCGCCAAGAATATCAATAAACCTGTGATCAATAAGGGTAACAGCGGAAACAACGGTGCTTCAGACAGAGCACAGAAGGTTGATACTGCTTATGAGAAGGCAAGAAGTGCAAAACCGGGCAGCATCACAGCCAAAGCAAATCTCGTAAGAGACTTTGATGAGAGAAATAAGAAGAAATAATCAGGAACGGAGGGGTTCGTAATGGAGGATTACATTCAGTTTTCAGCAAAAACAAAGAATGAAGCTATCACAAAAGCGTGTCTTGAGCTTGGAACTTCCAGTGACCAGCTTGATATTCAGGTTATCAGTGAAGGCAGCTCCGGATTCTTCGGAATCGGCAGCAAACCTGCCGTGATCAAAGTTCGCAGAATCGAGCCAGTTTCTGATATGCAGGAGATCGATGAACTGGTAGAGTCCGTGAAACTGGACGCTATCAAAGAAGAGAAGAAATTAGAAAAGCCTTTTACTCCGGATGTAAAGAAAGAATCTGCACCGAAAGCAGCTCCTGCAGAGGAGAAGAAACCGGTGAAGAAAGAAGCTATACAGGTGGAGAAGGCATCCGAAGAAGCACCTGCAAAGGCAGCAGCACCAAAGGAAAGACCTGCAAGGGATTTCCAGGGCAAAGCAAAGCCTGCACGTGAGAAACAGCCAAGAGCTCCAAAGGAGCGTCAGCCGAAGGAAACACGTGAGAGAGCACCGAAGCAGGGCAGACCGGTAGAGATCCTCAGCGATCCGGAGAAGATCAGAGTGGTTGAGGAGAGAGCAGTCGTATTTCTTCGTGACGTATTCGGCTCCATGGATCTTGGAGAAGTGGAGATCACATCGAAATATAACACTGCAGACGGTTCTCTGGATGTGGATTTTGAAGGTGAGGATATGGGTATCCTCATCGGAAAAAGAGGCCAGACACTGGATTCTCTTCAGTATCTGACAAGCCTTGTGGTAAACAAAGGCGAGTCTACCTACATTCGTGTAAAACTCGATACCGAGGACTACAGACGCCGTCGTAAGGAAACTCTGGAGAACCTTGCAAGAGGAATCGCCTTCAAGGTAAAGAAAACCAGGAAACCGGTAGTTCTGGAACCGATGAATCCGTATGAAAGAAGGATCATCCATGCATCTCTGCAGGGCAACCGCTATGTAGAGACAGTCAGTGAGGGAGAAGAACCTTACAGACATGTAGTAGTAAAACTGAAACGCAATAATTGATGATCCACCGGTAAAGCTATAAGCCGTATCCCGGAGCGTAAGCTCTGTGGGTACGGCTTTTTTTGAGCAGATATGCTCAGATGTGCAATTCATCTCACCACCTGAAGAGGTGGGAGAATTCTTGCTACATTTGTTAAAAATTATCATTGCAATCTCTGCAACAATTCTTTATAATCATTGAAGAGCAAATAATAAAAGATATTTCTGCAGCGGAAATCCGGAACGCAGAGATTAGAGCGTGTTTGAAAAAGCATTCCCGCAATCTGCACGCCCCACTTTGCGGTATATTTTGCCCGAATTCAGTTGCCGTAGCCCGCTACGGCGCCTTCATCCGGACAAAATCTCCCACAAATTGTGACGCACATCTTGCAGAAAGCCTTTTTCAAACACGCTCTAGCATTATAAATATGGAAACTGACAGAAGATGTTATTCTAGGTGAAAGCGTGAATAACACGTGTTTTTTGCGTGTAAAAAGCTTTTCCGGAGTAACATTTTTGCGTTTAAGCGTTTAACCGGATGCTTTTATCTGCTGGACCAGGATAAACGGTATGGCAGCTATCAGCTGCAGTGTTATATAGCGGATGCTTTTATCCGTTTGATAAAGGAGAATGAAAAATGGAAGAGACAACGATTGCTGCGATTTCCACAGCCATGAGCGCATCGGGAATCGGGATCGTCAGGATCAGTGGCCCGGAGGCTTTTGAGATCGCATCCGGAGTATACCGTTCCAAGGGTGGAAAAAAATCTCTGAAAAACGTCCCAAGCCACACCATCCATTATGGATATATTTATGATAACGAAGAAATGGTAGACGAAGTACTGGTCATGGCCATGCGCGGACCACGGACATACACAGGAGAAGATACTATAGAAATCGACTGCCACGGCGGCGTTTTAGCCATGAAAAAGGTACTTGAAACTGTGCTGAAAAACGGAGCCATTATTGCCGAGCCGGGAGAATTTACCAAGCGTGCATTTCTCAATGGAAGGATCGATCTTTCCCAGGCGGAGGCCGTTATGGATGTGATACAGTCCAAAAACGAGTACTCATTAAAGAATTCTGTAGGACAATTAAAAGGTTCAGTCCGAAAAACAGTACAGAATATCAGGGAAAAACTACTGTACCATATAGCGTACATCGAATCGGCATTAGACGATCCGGAGCACTATGATCTGACAGGATATTCGGAAGAATTAGAACAGATCGTGGCAGAAGAAAAAGAAAAAATACAGAACCTGTTAAAAACAGCCGGAGACGGAAAGATCATACAGGAAGGTATCCGGACCGTGATCCTGGGCAAGCCGAACGCAGGGAAATCTTCTCTGCTGAACCTGCTTCTGGGAGAAGACAGAGCCATCGTGACCGATATCGCAGGAACCACCAGAGACGTACTGGAAGAGTATATCAACCTGCATGGGATCACATTAAAGATTGCTGACACAGCCGGAATCCGCCAGACAGAAGACATCGTAGAGAAAATCGGCGTATCCAAAGCCAAAGAAATGGCAGCAGACGCAGACCTGATCCTCTATGTCGTAGATTCCTCCGTGCCGTTGGATGAAAACGACGAAGAAATCATAAAAATTTTGCAAGAGAAAAAGACAATTGTCCTCTACAGTAAGACAGACCTTGAATCTGCTATAGATATAGAAGATTTAAAGAGCAGAATAAACCAGCCGGTGATTCCAATCTCCGCAAAAGAAGAAACCGGGATCACAGACCTGGAAGAAAAAATCCGGGAAATGTTCTTCAGTGGGGAGATTGACTTCAATGATGAAGTCTACATCACCAATGAACGCCACAGACAGGAGCTTTTAAAAGCACAGGAAAGTCTTTCTCTGGTAGAAAATAGCATAGAAAGCGGAATGCCGGAGGATTTTTATTCCATAGACCTGACGGATGCATACGAAAGTCTGGGACGGATTCTGGGAGAATCACTTGGGGAAGACCTTGTTAATGAGATATTTTCTAAATTTTGTATGGGGAAATAATAAGCGCATAGGCTGCGGAGGCCCCGGCTGTATAGCCGCATAGACTGCGGAACTCTGGCCGTATATGGCACATGGATTGCGGAATTCCGGCCGTATAACCGCATGTATTGCGAAAGCTCGGTTGTGTATGCCACATGGACTGCGGAACCCCGCAGAGGGTAGGATCACATTGGAATGTGAGAAAACCGCAAAGGGGCGCAAGGCCGCGCCCCTCTGCACACCCCTGGGCCTTTTTTTATATAGTGCGGCGGTTGAGGAATGCTGAAAGATACTAACTTATGTCTGTATGCTTCTGTATCGACAATTCAACACTGAGCCGAAATATATCAAACGGAAGCAGGAATAACCCCGCAGATGTGCATCGCACATCGAGAACCTCGTTACAGTTCCATCACAACAATCGGCACAACGTTCCACATCCAACACCGAAGCATACAGACAAAGTCAA
>JAFEHB010000841.1_pt1 | contig 16406 bp, 9 predicted proteins | sample 9267121 | NCBI WGS metagenome assembly JAFEHB01 (sample SAMN17103336, study PRJNA684904) | human gut metagenome | isolation source: diarrhea sample from child under the age of five | host: Homo sapiens | place: South Africa: Mafikeng, Mafikeng Provincial Hospital | collected 2019-09 | reverse complement strand
GACCTCTGGTAGAAACACTTCCGATATACATTCCCGGACGCTTTCTTACCGCTTCTAGTCCTTCAAGAACTGCAATGCTATTCGCATTATATGCCATCTGTTCTCCCATAAATACCTCACAATTTTATTATAATTACTTACCTTTATACATATCTTCTTATAGATATTCACCTGTAAATATTCACTTATGAATGTTTACTTTCTATATCCCTTCTTATAGGAAGGAATCTGTTGCTGCCAGTCAGGACAATCTGTATCATAATATAACTTATTCTCATAAATCATATTTATTTCACCATTTTTATATTCAAATGCCACCGAAGAGCAATTCTTCCCAAAAGGTGTCTTCCAAAACTGACCAAGAGAACGTCCTGTCAAATTAAGGATAAAACTTCTGACTACACAGCCATGTGCCACAATGAGAACATTCTCTGCTTTCCCTTCCAATGGAATAATCTCCTCTTTAAAGAATTCGTCAGTTCGTCTTAAAACATCCTGGAAATATTCTCCATACTTTGCCGGACGAAAATGTTCTGGATCAAGACGGAATCTCTGATAGCGTGTCATTGCCGGATTCTCCATAATCTTCCCAATACACTTCCCTTCGGACGTTCCAAAACTCATCTCCTTCAGACGGTCATCGCGGACAATCTCTATCGGGCGGTCCCTGCGAACAATCTGTGCCGTTTTATACGCTCTTTTCAACGGACTGGAAAAAATATGATCAAAAGGAATCTCCTTCATTCCTTCTGCTGTCATCTGCGCCTGCTCGATACCTGCAGATGCCAGAGGAATATCAACCTGTCCCTGAAGCTTACTCCTCTTATTCCACTTTGTCTCTCCATGTCTCATTATATATATCTTCATCTGTAAAGCTCCCTTTTTCCTGAAAATTATTCATTCTGTAAAAATGCTTCTGCTATCTCTTTTAACTTCATTCCGTTAGACGCTTTTAATAAAAGTACGTCATCCGGATGTACATATGTTAAGAGATAATCCTGTAATTCCCCTCTTGTCTCAAAATGCTTTACAACAATTCTCGCATTATTATCTTCAATACCTTTTAATATTTCTTCGGAAAGTTCACCGTAAGCAGCAACTTCATCTACCTGTGTCCCAGCAATAAACTTACCTACTTCATAATGATACTCCCTCTCCTTTTCTCCAAGTTCAAGCATATCTGCCAATGCGGCAATTCTTCTGCCCTTCACACCTTCCATAGAAGAAAGTACTGAAATACTTGCCTTCATAGAATCTGGGCTGGCATTATATGTATCATCAATCAACGTACAGCTCTTTAATGTATGCATCTGCTGACGCTGTCCATGGAAAGTACTAAGTGCTTTCGCTGCCACTTCCATGTCAAGTCCCATCTGATGTGCGACCCCTAATGCAACTAAGGCATTACGTACATTATGCTCTCCCATAGTGCCAAGAACAACTTCCATATTCTTCTCTGCTTCGCCGTCTTTATAATAAAAACGAAACAGGGTTTGTCCATCTCGCACACGTACTTCTTCTGCTCGATAATCACATTCCTTATTCAGTCCATAAAAAAATGTTCTGTGAGAAAGCTTTCCACGATATGGTGCAAGGAACTTATCATCCCCATTCAAAAAGACCATACCATCTTCTGGAAGTCCCTTTACAATATCCATCTTTTCGAGACAAATATTCTCCTGTGTCTTCAACTGTGCAATATGACTTACCCCAATCATCGTTACAACTGCTATATTCGGACGAATCATATTGGTAAGCTTCTCAATCTGCCCTCTCTCACTCATGCCGATTTCAAGAACAGCGATCTCATCTTCCGCTGTAAGATGGGAAAGAGTTAATGGAACACCAATCTGACTGTTCTGATTCCCAACAGTCTGGAATACCCTCTTCTGTGAAGCTAACGCTGTGCTGATCATCTCTCTTGTTGTTGTCTTTCCAACACTTCCTGTTACAGCAACAACCGGAAGATTCATACGATTCCTGTAAAATGTTCCTACCTTCTGCATCGCTTCTACTGTATCTGCCACTTTAATCCATGGCTTATCCTCAAAACCAGTTAATGGCTTATCATGCTCTGATGTAAACGTCGCCCCATTTATCTTAAGTGCGCCATCAATAAACTTATGTGCATCCACTCTCTCCCCAATGATCGGTACAAAAATGCTATCCTCGTTACCGGAACGTGAATCGATTGAAAACTCCTTGATTACTTTATTCTCATCTCCACATAAAAGCTGTCCTTCAGCAGCCTTTACAATATCTTTAATTGTTATATTCTCCATGATTATTCTCCTGATAAATAAATACTATCTTTAGTCAATTAAAATCTCTCCAGAAGATTCTAACGTAACATATGATACAAACTTACTGCTCGCCACCTGCAGAGGTGGGAGTCATTTTCCATCTGATATCTTACAGCAATCTGCAAACAGATGCAAGAGCAGTTCATTTTCCAAACATTTGTTCTGACACATTATACATCATCAAAAATAAAATTTCAAGATGAAATTCTATAGAGATTTTATGAAACTTTATAAAATCTCGCAACATCCATTCCATAATGCAATGCAACAGCAATATAGCCAAATAAAAAATTAAACAATACGCACAAAAAAGCATGATATAACAACTGCCTCCTGTCAATGCACGATGATGCGCTGCATCCATCGCTTGCTCTAAGGCGCAGTTATTATATCATGCTTATTTATTTTAGTTTTTGACAAAATGCTATTTAAGTAAAAACTTTATGCACAATGACCCTTTTTCTCGATAACTTCGATTACCGAATCAACATACTTCTCACATTCTTCTTTAGTTTCCGCTTCTACCATAACACGTATCACTGGCTCTGTACCACTTTCACGAACAAGGATTCTTCCTGTTGCTCCAAGTGTTTCTGCAACCTGCTTTACTGCTGCCTGTACGTCAGCATCATTCTGTGCTTCCGGTTTACTCTTTACACGTACATTCTTAAGTACCTGCGGATAAATACGAACCGGTGATGTCAATGCTGCTAAAGACTGCTTCTTCTCTAACATTACTTCCATCATCTTAATGGCTGTAAGGATTCCGTCTCCAGTTGTTGCATATTTACTGAAAATAATATGTCCTGACTGTTCACCGCCGATACGATGTCCGTTCTGTACCATATTTTCGTAAACATATTTATCTCCAACCTGTGTCTTTTCATAATCAACACCAAGTTCGTCAAACGCTTTATACAATCCAAAGTTTGACATAATTGTTGTTACAACTGTATTATTACGAAGTTCACCTTTTTCTTTAAGATATCTGCCGTAAACATACAGAATGAGGTCTCCATCTACAACGCTTCCATTCTCATCAACAGCGATACAACGGTCTGCATCCCCATCGAAGGCGAATCCCACATCAAGCTGATTCTCTTTTACAAACTTCTGAAGCACTTCGATATGTGTAGAACCAGCATTCATATTAATATTCAGTCCGTCTGGCTGTGCATTGATTACATAGGTCTTTGCTCCTAATGCATCAAAAACACTCTTTGCGATCATCCAGGAACTTCCATTAGCACAGTCCAATCCTACCTTCATATTCTTATAAGAACGTGTTGCAAGAGAGATCAAATAACCGATGTAACGATTTCTTCCTGCGGAATAATCAACTGTACATCCAATCTGATCACGTACTGCCATCGGAATTTCTAACTTACCATCAATATAATCTTCCACTTTAAGGATCGTTTCCTCATCCATCTTCTCACCTCTAGAATTAATGAGTTTAATTCCATTATCATAGTATGGATTATGGCTTGCAGAAATCATGATACCACAGTCAAAATCTTCTGTTCTTACTACATAAGAAACGCTAGGTGTTGTTGTTACATGCAGTAAATATACATCTGCTCCTGAAGCTGTAAGTCCTGCTACTAAAGAATATTCAAACATATAGCTTGAACGACGTGTATCTTTACCAATTACAACTTTGCATTTCTCTTCTTTATCTTTACCATAATACCAGCCAAGAAAACGACCTACCTGATATGCGTGCTCTACTGTTAGATTTACATTTGCTTCTCCGCGGAAACCATCTGTTCCAAAATATTTACCCATTCTCTTCTCCTATCAGCTATTACTTATTGTTCTTTTTACATCTTATTCCTGTATTTTTTAATATATCTAAGAATATAGCCAGAAAATACAGGCACCGTTATATTACGTTCTGCATATTTTCATATTTTCATTTGCACATTTTAACTTATGTATGATAACACTATTCATGACGTAATGCAACGATTGGATCTAAATTAGCTGCTTTTACTGCCGGAAGCAATCCAAATACTACTCCGATTATTGTAGAAAATGCAATTGCCAGAATAACCGCTGGTATACTGATTGCAATTGGAACATTTGATATCTTTCCGATAACTTCTGCTAACGCAATACCGGTAATCGTACCAATGATACCGCCAAGACTGGTCAGTACCGCCGCTTCTGTTAAGAATTGTGCCAGTATTCGATTCTTTCTCGCACCGATTGCCTTTTTCAAACCGATTTCTCTTGTACGCTCTGTTACAGATACAAGCATGATATTCATAACACCGATACCACCAACTAATAATGAAATACTTGCAATCCATATTAACTGTTTATTTGTCGTTGCGCTTACCTGCTGACTTTCTTCTGCAGTCTCATTCATATTTGCCGCACGATATTTGATATCTTTATTCGTTACTGTTTCGTTTAATAATGTCTGTGCTGCTTTTCCAACAGATGTCATATTATCTGTAGAATCTGCCAGCAGCTTTGCATTCTGTGGCTCATCGTACTGCTGAACAATATTCCAGTCCACATCAGGAATCACAACAATACCACTCGCACTTCCGTCGTTATATACATAAGTATAATAATCCTCTACAGAATTAATTACCGGGCTGAAGGCGGTAGACTCTTCAATGACACCAACAACAATAAATGGCTCTCCTTTTATATCAATGGTCTTTCCTACCGGATTCTCGTTTCCAAAAAGAGAGTCGGCTGCCACACTGTCTACTACTGCCACTTTACGATACTTCTCATAATCACTCTCCGTAAAGCCTCTTCCTTTTTTCATTACATAACCACAGGTTCCAAGATAATGAGAATCTGCCCCGATCAACTGCCCACCAGAAAGCACTGTTGAATTATAGTAAATGTAATCTACCTGTGTACGTGACATATAAAGGGAAGCATCTTTTACATGGGAAAGTTCAGCTAACTGTTCACGCATGGCATCATCAAGAACAGGAATTCCTTTCGGAATTCCATATTCCATTTCTGCTGGATAGTTTCCACTTTCTGTTAACTGTACTGTTGTTGTATTGGTACCAGAACCAATCAGATTCTTTTTAATCTGTTCATTCGTTCCCTTAATTGTTGATACAATGGCAATAATTGCCGCAATACCGATAATGATGCCCAGCATCGTCAGGAAAGAACGCAGTCTGTGACTCCATACACCCTGAAAAGATAATCTTATATTTTCAAGCATCGTTCTCCTCCTTAATAAATCATTTCGCTGTCATCTTCAGAAATCTTCGTTTTAACTCCTTCTCTTAAGTTCTTTCCATAAGGGAAGGCAATGTTATCTTCATCTGTCAGTCCGGATATAATTTCCATATACTGGCCATTCATAGTCTTTCCAACTTTGACATACTGTTTCTTCAGACGCTTTGTCTTTTTATCACGAATATAAACATAATTCTTTTTGTCTTCTGTGCGGATATATGCTTTCTGAATATAGATTGCATTATCATTCGCTGTTCCCATAGACTTTGAACTATAAGAAACTTCGACAGAACCACCCGGGCTCAAACCATCTGCATCTTTAATAAAGCCAATGACCGGATAATAAGAACTATTTGGATTGGAACTTCCTCCGTCATTACTACTGTCTCCGGTAGGGAAATCCGAAATTTCCTTCACTTCTGCGGTATACTCATCTCCCGTATCACTAGATACGCATTTGATCGTTCCACCAACCTTTATATTGCTAAGTTCCATCTCGCTGATCGAAGTCTTAACATACATTCCGTCTGCTGCCTTAACTACGATAGCAGCCGAACCATCTGTAGGAACCGTTCCTTTATCGCATGAAGTAGTAACCGTACCGGCAATCTTTGCCTTAACTGTCGCTTTATCTACTTCTGCTTTTGCTTCATTGTAGTTAATCTGCGCTTCATGAAGATCTTGTTTGGCTTCAGAAATTTCATCTTCTTTTTCGGCGATTGCTTCCCTTAACTCATCGGCAGTATAATTGTTGCCATCATCACCATCATTATCTCCACTGCCATCGTCAATGCCAGAACCGCCATCTCCATCATCGCCGCCGTCTCCATCATCTCCACTGGTGTCCGCTTCTTTCACAACCAACTTTCTTGATATCTTTGTTTTAGAAATACCTTTGACATTTTTAACCTGTGCAGTAAGTATGATAGAAGAAGACGGTTCTCCTTCATCTACATATAACCAGACACCAGACTTCGTCTTTTCAATACTTGTATACTTTGAAATATTACTTGATAAAGTCCATGTAACTTTACTCTGGTCATCCTCTCCATTCCCCCAGCTTCCATCTTTAGACACTACAGAAAAGAGATAGCCATTGCCCGCTTTTACTTTCTTTCGATTCTGTTTAAACTTAATCTCTTTATCTGCCGATGTTGTCGGATTATTATTTGCTGGTTTGTCAGTATTTTCTTTCTTATCATCTTTCTTTACTTTACTCTTTAAATAAGAAATCGTATACCCTGTTCCATCTGCAAGTTCTACTGTAAACTTACTGTTAGATGTAATCTCTAATTTATCTGCATTTTCTGTATTCTCATTATCATAATCTGTCTCAGAAGCATATTCTATAAATTCTGCTGTTAACCCCTTCTTAATCAGATCATTAATCAATGAGCCGCTAATTTTTCCATCTTTAGGCAGATAGAATGTATACTTTCCATCTGCATCTTGCTGTCCATCTTCCAGACTTTCTGCCTTTAAATCTTTGTATGCCGCCCGTTCATTCAAATCATGAAGACTTTTTTCTTTTCCTTTGGAAACAGTATAATATTCATCTTCATCGAGATCTTTAAAAACTTTAGAAGGATTATATTCATATCGATCTTTTTCTTTTCCATTCTCATCAAATTCGATAAATGTAGCATATTTATTCTCTTTATGAAGACTAGAAATCACAGATCCTTTTACCAATCCATTTACATTTAAATAATAAATATAGGCATTTCCGGCGGAACTTCCATTTCCACTAGATGCATCTTTTTCACTGACCAAATCAATAGAATTATGAAGAGTTTTTGTATCTCCACCTTCATTTAACTGATTGACCGTATAGCCATCTTCTGCATAAACATTCACTTTCGTACTTGAATCAAGATCAAAGGTAGCTGATGGTTTTTTTGCTTCCTCTGATTTATAAGCACGAAATTCCGCATAACTTCCATCAGTAATCAACTTCTTAATAAAAGAGCCTTTTACTTTGCCATCCATCGTTAAATTAAATATATACGGATCTTTTTCTGTGCCACTACCAGATGCTTTATCTGAAATATCATTCACACTGGATTTTAAGGAAAGTTTCACATCATCCTTTCCTGATTCCTCTCCAGAACCGCTCTCGGAACCTGCGCTGCTTCCACTTCCAGAACCACTTTCGGAACCTGAGCTACTTCCACTTCCGGAACCACTTTCAGAGCCGGAGCTGCTTCCACTTCCTGAACCACTTTCAGAACCGGAGCTGCTTCCACTTCCAGAACCACTTTCAGAACCGGAGCCGCTTCCACTTCCGGAACCACTTTCAGAGCCGGAACTACTTCCACTTCCAGAACCACTTTCGGAGCCGGAGCTACTTCCACTTCCGGAACCACTTTCAGAGCCGGAGCTGCTTCCACTTCCGGAACCACTCTCGGAACCTGAGCTGCTTCCACTTCCGGAACCACTGTTTCCATCTGCTTCATTCGTAGCTTTCGAATTGCTCACTGCGGTAGTTCCATCACCTTCCGCCTCTGCCATAAGGTAGCGAAGGCTTGTTCCCTTTATATCAGAAAGATTAACAGATGCATCCATCACACTGCTGTTTCCCGTATCAATCGAACCAACTGTCTTTGTGTTTTTAAGCTTCTTTAATTCCTTCTCCATCTCAGCAATTTCCAACTTGGACGACTGCATCTGAAGCTTCTGAAGCTTTAAATCCAGTTCTTTTTCCGCAACATTATACTTCAAAAGAACATCGCCTTTTTTAACTTTATCACCTTTTTTGACATAAATCTTCTTTACTTTTTGTCCACCGGAAACATGTACTTCCTGTATAAAATCTGAAGTAAGCGTTCCCGTAAGAGAAGTATCTGTATCAAACCAGTCGGAACTGTTCAGACTACTTACCGGGAATACTTTTACTACAATTTTATTTCTCTTTCTTATAACAACAATGGAAGTAATTCCCACTGCCATAACGAGAACTAAAACTACAGCAAGCAGTATCTTCTTCTTTCCCTTCAAATCAGATCTCTCCTTCCCATGCATTCACTCCGAAATCTTTTTCTAATTCTGATGAAACACTTTCTGCTGCCTCACTCTGAACTTCGGACTGTTGTTTTTCTTTCTCTTTTCTTGCTTTATCTTCTACAATCTCTCCATCAAAAATATGAAGTACTTTTTTCGCATGATTGGCAATATTCGCATCATGCGTAATCATAATAATCGTAACGCCTTCTTCATTTAACTGCTGAAACAGATTCATTACCTGAATACCGGAACGGCTGTCTAATGCTCCGGTAGGCTCATCGGCAAGAATAATCTTAGGATTATTCACAAGTGCTCTGGCTATCGCCACACGCTGCTGCTGTCCACCGGAAAGCTGACTTGGACGGAAATGTACTCTATCCGCCAGCCCAACTCTTTTCAATGCCTGAAAAGCAATCTCTTTTCTTTTCTTCACCGGTATTCCTGCATAACTTAAAGGAAGCGCTACGTTATCAAGAGCTGTCTGCTTCGGAAGAAGATTAAAACTCTGGAATACGAATCCCAAAGTATTTAATCGAAGATCCGAGAGGCGATTTTCATTATAATCTACAATAGACTCCCCTTCTAAAAGGAATTCTCCCTTCGTTGGACGATCCAGACACCCTATGATATTCATCAATGTTGTCTTTCCTGATCCAGAAGGTCCCATGATTGCCACATATTCTCCCTCATCAATGGAGATATTCACATCTTTAAGAACCGGTATGACAATCTTATCCTGCAAATAATTTTTATAAATATGTTTTAGTTCTAAAAGCATATGCTGTATGTCCTTTCTGATTGAGAATCTCTATTCTCCAAAGTCTGCAACATCACTGTCGCTTGTTCCATCATCAACAGCGTCTGAACTGTCACTTCCAGTATCGAGACTATCATCCCCTGCATCTGTGCCGTCATCTATACTTTCATCATTACCACTGTCATACGTATCTTCTCCATAATCAGAAGTATCTTCTTCATAGGAATCATAATCATCCGCTCCAAATGTTTCGGCATCATCACTTGTCTGTTCTTCTCCATAGTCAGAAGTACTATCTTCCGGAGCAACTCTTGTAACCTTCATTCCCTCTTTTAATGTACTGTCATCACAGGCAATGTAATCTGTTGTCTTGAGTCCACTCTTCACTTCGTACTCATCAAGATTCTCATCATACTCACCAACTGTAATCTCCTGAAGCTTCAGCTTATTATGAGAATCCAGCCATACATAGTACTTACCATTACTCTTCTTAATATAAGCAGCCGGCAGCCACATGCCATCCTTCTTCTCATCCTGACCGTTATCTTGTTCAATAAGAACGTGCTGTCCCATCATTAAACCATTATCATCATCGAGTTTCACATAGAAATTATATTTCGATGCCGTCTCTCCTGTATTGCCATCCGAAGAATCATCATAGGACATCTCATCACTACTCTCGGTAGAATCATCTGCGGTAGCATCCGTCTTGATACTGCTGATTGTTCCTTTCCAAGTCTGGGAATCATCTACTCTTGAACGTACAATAACCGGATCCCCTTCATTCAGACTGTTAATATTCGTTTCACTGACCTTTCCTTTAATACGGTAGTTACCTACTGCAAGAATTGTCATATATGTAGAATCATCTGAGCTTCCATCTCCAGAATCTGAACCATCGTCTGAGCTGTCATCACCTGAGGAAGAACTACTTTCCAAAGAACTGTTTATCTTCTTTACAAGACCATTCATCTTACTCTTTACTGTAGCATCTTTAATATTCTTCTCTAATGTCTTGATCGTCTCTTTATTCGACTTGATCGTATACTGATCTTTCTTAATCGTGGTCTGTGCTGTTAAAATCTGCGTCTGAAGCTGAATCTTTTCAGTAGCACTCGCAGACTTCAAATCAGACTGATAGGAACTGATATCTTTTGTCAACTGATTAATTTCATTCTGTAAAGTCTCCTGTTCCAGTTCTTTCTTTTCTTTGGAAAGCTTCAACTCCTGTGTATTATATTTAAACAGCTTATCTCCCTTTTTCACCTGATCGCCAACATTCACATAACGCTTCTCTACAGACATATCTGACTGTAAATTAATCTTCCATGAACTCTCTGCATCAACCGTTCCTGTATAACGGTTATTCGCTCCGGCAGCCGTTCCAAGTCCTGTAATCTCACGAACAGATTCTACATACGCCTTTCCTTCGCTTGTACCACCCATATTCCGAATAACAAAAAAAACAACAGCTATCACTATGACTGCTGCCGTACCACAGATGAGCGCCAGCTTCTTCTTAGAAAACTTCTTCTTTTCCGGCTCCTGCAGAATAATCGCATCCTCATCACTGAGAAAACTATCTTCATCCTGATGTTCCTCTGCTAATTCTTCTGTCTGAGTTTCTTCTTCCGGTGTATCTTCTTTCTTCCGATGCCAAAATCTTCTCTTTCTCTTTTCCGGCTTCTCATCTTCCTGTAACTCATCTAATTCTTTATCATATTCTTCTTCTGAAAAATCCCTGTCCTCCTCGATATATCCCATATCATCTTCATACAGATTAATCTCTTTCTTCTTCCTTTTGTGGAAAAATCCCTTTTTCTCTTCTTTATCATTCACAGATGAATCCACGTTCAGCTCATCCATAAACTCCTGCCCATTCTTCTTCCGAAACATACTTACCTCCTTAATACTCTTATGTGCTCTCGGAATCTTTTTGTACTTAATCTGTGAGAAGATTTTTATTAGACATACCCAAATTCTTGAGGTACACGCAGTGCATGCATTAATAAAAGTACATACAGTGAAGACTCCAAAAGTACATTCTTTATAAAAAGCCTATCAAAGCTTTAAGATAGTCGCTTGAAACTTTTTTATATAATATCACAATTACTCTGAAAAATCATCAAACATTATCATAAATTAAAAGAATGTTCACATTTTTATTATACATAACAAAAATATTCCCTGACTACTTAATAATTATTAAGAATGGATTTTAAGGTATAGCCTTTTAGTATAGAAAAAGGAAAACGATATACCCCATCTGCTCTATCAAAGAGTGTTTAAAATACTCACCTGCATTTTTAACACTCTTTGAAGGAGCATCCTGGATATATCGTTTTCCTTTGTACTCTAAATCCTGCAAATCAACAGGAATGGCGGGGCACTCTTATACTTTCCACTGATTCGTAGCATTTATTTAATTTTCACACCTTTTCCAATTCCTTTTGTCTTTAAGAACTTCTGATATGCTTTCTTCTGTTTCTTTGGTACTTTAATCGTTGCTTTTGCATGAATTCCTTTAAATGCTTTCGCACCTACGGATTTCTTTGTAAGATATGTCGTCTTAATCGTAATACTCTTAAGATTCTTACATCCGCTGAATGCCTGTTTTCCAATGCTTCTTACACTTGCCGGGATGACAACCTTTGTTAACTTCTTGTTGTTGGCAAATGCTTTAGCTGCAATGGATGTTACCTGATATTTCACTCCATTTACAGTAATCGTTGATGGAACCGTTGCTTTCTTCGCTTTTTTATTTGCTTTATTATATTCAACTGTCTTATTACCATTTACTTTATATACTGCTTTGGATTTCTTATCTGTTACTTTTGTTCCTTTCTTTAAGGAAGCAGGCTGTGCTGGCTGCTGTGGTTTTGGTGTTGTATTTCCAGCACTTGGCTTATCATTTCCAGAAGGCTGTTTTCCTGTTGCCGGGATTACCTGCTGTGCTACTAATACAGTATTACATACAGAACAGTGTTTTCCTTCTGTCTTACCAGGTGTTGTTTCTGTTGGCGCAACTGCCGGATCAACTACAACTGTATGATCTGCTAATGGTAATGTTACTGCCTTAACTGTTGTCTCGTTCTTACCATCAGCATCATCAAACATTGTACTGCAATTTTCACAGATCCAATATTCTTTATGACCAGCTTTGGTACAAGTAGAGGCTTTTGCTTCTACTTTCTTTAACTGATGTTTACAGCTATCTTTATCCACTTCATACAATGTAAAATCGTATTGGCTTGAATCATTTCCATAACTTACGATACAATAGAATTTTTCTGTACCTTTTCCCTTCGTTACTGTGTATTCACTCGCATTAGCAGAAGAAATTGCATTATAATCAGAATCACACCACTGATAAGTAAGTTCATTCTTCTTACTGTTATCCTCTGTAGGAACTACTTTTAATGTAACTTCTGCTCCTTTGACTACATCAGCTTCATCTGTATTTTCCTCGCCAATATAAGAGTAAATATCTTCTGTATAATTTGCTTTGCTAACCTCGAACCAGTAAGCAGATGTATCGTCTGGATTCTTTTTATTGGTTACCCTTACTTCTACTTCAAAATATGTGTTTTTATTCAGCTTGTTCTGTTTTATAAATTCTGGAGTAATTTCTAAACTGTTTTTGTTTGATAAAACAGTATCTTCATCCTCGTCAAATTTCCACTCATATTCAAAATCCTCTGATTTAACTCCTTCTGTTGATGGTTTTATACTTAATGTCACAGGATTGAATGTATCAAATGACTCAAGATCTAAGGAGCTAGCTATTTTTTCGCCAATATAGCGTTCAAATTCAGTAATATCTGATTTAAATGAATCATTTATCAAATAAAATTCTTCATCAATAGAATATCCATCTTTATCATTCGTTACTTTACAGTAATAATCCATGTATCCTGCATTTTCTGGTACAGTAAGCGTACAACGCTTTCCATCTGCTGAAACGGATTCAGCATCCACTGGATTATCCTCTTCGTCAATATACCATTCATAAGTCAAATTAGAACCTTCTAACAAACTCTCAGCTTCTACCTGAAGTTCTACCTTATCTCCCGTCTTTACACGATAATAGTCATCTTCATCTGCCTTAACTTCTGTATCATTCACTTTAACAGTAGTAGAAGTGATATTGACTGTTGGCTCTATTCCTTTTTCTAAATAAAATACTACCCATCCTTCATTCACACCATCTGTAACTGTACAGCGATACTTTTCTGAATCAGATTGCATGGATACCTTATAGGATGTTTCATTTTCTGCCTCTTCTATTCTAGTCCATTCTGTATACTCATCTCCATCTTCATCTGTAGTAATGTTACCTTTCTCCCAGATATAAATGAGTGGGGTTTCTAAAATAGATTTTGCCTGTACCGAAAGAGTTATTGGCTGAGTCGTATCCTTTACTGTATATGTATCCCCTGAATCATACGATTCTCCATTAATAGTTTCGTTTACTTCTAACGTATTTTCTGTCTTTAAAGTAAAATATACTTCCTGTTCATCATTGCCATCTTTAATGACTACTTTATAATTTTCTTCTCTGTATCCATTTTTCTTTATATCAATATTCTTTCCAGTATACTGCTTATCATCTGCATCACAATATGGAATATACTCACATTCCTCCTCGTCTTTCACATACCACTCATAGGTAATTTTAGAAGAGTCTTTCTCGTAATCGCTCGTAGCCTCTACTCGAAGTTTATATTCCTTCTCTGGTTTTGCATCGTATAAATAATTATTTTGCATGGAATTGATATAAGATTTTAATGTAAGTGTGCTTTCTGGATATAAGCAGAAATGATAATCTTCCTCTTCATTTCCGTCTGAAACACGACAAATATATTCTTCATTTCCACTTCCTTTTGTAACTTGGAACTCGCTAAATTCAGTTATTTCTTCTTGCGTTAATGGATTCCACTCTGAATCATACCACTGACATTTAGTTTCCGGTTCTCCTTCATCAGTGTAAGTAGAGGCTGCCTGTATGCTTAATGTAATCTTCTCACCTTTTAATGCAATAATTCCTGCTTCTTGATTAACAGGCTTTCCATTTGCATATCCTGTTACAGATAAAGTATCTCCTGGTTCTTCCCCATCTTCCCTTGTAAACTTTCCTGGAAGTATCTGCGTTACTTTATAGCCTTTTTCTTCTGCCCACTCGGCTGCTTTTGTTTCTTCGTCAGCTACAATAATTACACGACTTGCAGGCATCTGTTCTGCTACAATAGAGTCGCTGATTTGGGTTACAGAAGATGGAATTCTTATATATAATTTCTTGTCTGTACCTACTGATGCCAATCCATTTTCTCCAATACTTGTAACAGTATTTGGTATATCAATAGCCCTGTCAGCGGTAGAGCCATTGTTAGACCAAACGTTATCTCTGGCAAGAATCTTTCCTACTTTTACATCATTATAGCTTTCTGGAAGTTTCAAATACCCATTATCATTAAAATTATACTCATCTTTAAATCCAATACTCCATGTATCTTCATTTGCTTCTTTCCAATACGTATAATATTTATCAGAATGTACTTCCGGCACAGCTCCCGTAGAAACTTCATAACCATGTTCTGCTGCCCAGGTACTTGCATAAGAATTCTCTTTTGTATAAATCTTGAAATCAGATGCTTCACGCTCAAAAACCTGACTGTCATCATATATCTCTGTTACACTTTCAGGAATATATACACCTGATAAACTTGAATTATAAAATGCTCTATTTCCAATGGATTGTAGTCCTTCTGGAAGTCTTACAAATACCAAATTATAACAATAATTAAATGCTTCTTCTTTTATAGACTTAAGAGTAGATGGTAAACTCATTTCCAATAAGTTAGTTGCATTATAGAAAGCAGCCTTCTCTACTGAAATCACGCCATTCGGAATTTCCACTTTTTCTATGTTTGTTCCACAAAAAGCATATTCCCCAATTGTTGTAACTGTCTCTGGAATAGTAACTTCTGTTAATCCTGCCGGAACTCCAACTATTGTTGTTACATCTTTATTATATAAAACACCATCCACTACAGAGAAATTCTTTGAATCTCCATTGATAGAAATGCTAGTCAAATTCGTTGCAAATGAAAAGACTCCAAACTCCTCCTGCTTAAGTGTTGTCAGGGATACCGGCAAAGTAATCTCTGATACTCTTGACCATTTAAATGCCTCATCTTCTATCGTAGTAATTGTTTCCGGAAGTTTTATATTTTTAGAATGATTATTTGTAAACGCACCTTTTCCAATCGTAGTGGTAGCTTTTTCATAAGAAATATTTGTCTTGCCGCATGGTACTGCTACTAATGTCTTCTTATCTTTCGTATAAAGCACTCCATCAGAAACTGTATATGCTTCATTCTCTGGTGAAATTGCATATTCTAAAAATTCACTGTCGTAATTACTGTCATATACTGCACCTGCACCATAACCATCTTGTGCAAGATAAGCTGGAAGCTGCACCTTCTTTAATGCCACATCTCCCCAGATACTAAGTGCACCCCATGCAAGCTTTGTTACCTTTTTACCATCAATTGTTGAAGGTAATGTAAGCGTTCCATCTTTGTCAATTACATCCGACCATTCTCCGTTATAACCATTGATAACAACCTCTCTATTGCCATCTCCAGCGTTGTATTCATAATAACTATACCCTTCCGGTGATTCTTCTGCATAAACATTTACTTTTCCCCATAAAAAGAACAATGCAAACGCAAAACATGCTGCTACTACACCAAATACGAGCTGTCTTTGTGTAGATGTAATTTTATTCATCCTTTCCATTTACTTTCCCTCTTTTCTTTGTAATATTTATCTTTATCGTATTTATTGCAAAATACGTTATTTTCATACTTAAATAGCAGTCTTCCATAACAATAGTACCAGTTTTTATTAACTTTTTCAATAAACTTTTTGGTAAATTGACGAAAACAGCCCTAAGTTCTGCTTATTGGCAGTTTGGAAAACCTGTTGGAAGATTTTTTGGAGAGGATGAAAAGGACAGGCAAAGGAGAATTTCCATTTTTGCCAACTGTGGATTTAAAATAATCAGAAAAAAGAAAAAAATACCATATCCCAGATGCGGCTTCGGAGCGTGTTTAAGA
>JAFEHB010000770.1_pt1 | contig 16406 bp, 15 predicted proteins | sample 9267121 | NCBI WGS metagenome assembly JAFEHB01 (sample SAMN17103336, study PRJNA684904) | human gut metagenome | isolation source: diarrhea sample from child under the age of five | host: Homo sapiens | place: South Africa: Mafikeng, Mafikeng Provincial Hospital | collected 2019-09 | reverse complement strand
AGCTCAACAAACTGCACAAAATGCTGTTAACCAAAAACAAAGTGAAGTTGATAAATTGAACAGTCAATTATCTAGTGTTAATACAATTACTTTGCCAGCAGGTTATGCGGATGCTATTAAAGCATATAGTGATTCACAAAATCCTGACGAATGGGCTACATTAAAAAATAAGATTCAACAAGCTGCTAATCCAGGTATGGAAATTAACACATACAAACATAATGAAAATGATGCAAAAATCCAAGTGGATTACAAAAACTTAACTTCAGAACAAAGAAAAGAATTGAGCTTATTTGCAGCAGATTTAATCAATCAAATTCGTAAACAATTTGGAACACAAGAAACAATTGTTACACCAAAATCACTAGAATGGTCGGCTGCTGTGGTTGAACAAGCCTATGACGATGCTAATTGGGATGCCTTTGGTGAACATATGACAGATGGAAAAAGCCACAACATTGATGGAAATGAAAAAGTCAATTCTGAATATAACGTAGGAAGTGATCAAGAAAATATTGGTGGCTCATTGCAATTTTGGAATTGGAATGATGAAAACACAGAATTAGTTAAATTACCAATTGAACAACAAACTATGGATTCGTTAAAAGAAACGATTTACGATGATATTTGTAGAATGATGTTTGCAGATGGTGGACACGGATGGGGGCATTCAAGAACTTTTGCAAACTATGGAGTATTAAATGCTATCTCAAATCCAACTTTTGGTATTAATTTTGATAAATTTGGATATGATCATTATAATTTTGTAGAAGCAGATTCTAATAATAAACTTGCAGATAATCCTTATGCGTTGCCATCAACTTCTGAATTAACGTCTCAATTGAACCAAGCTAAATCAGACTTGGAAAAATCTAAGGCTAGTTTAGCTCAAACAAATAATGACTTATCTGAAAAACAAATTGTGTTGACAAATGCTACAAGTACTCAAACAAGTGCTAAAAAAGTTTTGAATACAGCACAAACTGATTTAGCTAATAAACAAACAGTACTTAATAATGCTAAAAAGGCAGTAGCTAATGCACAAAATAAACTTGCTAATGATAAACAGGTACAACAACAAGCTCAAAGTAATTTACAAGCAGTTACTGCTGATTTAGCAACTAAACAAAAAAATGTTGAAAAGGCAAAGCAAGCCGTTCAAGTAGCTGAGAATAATCAAAAAACAGCTCAAGAAGCAGTTACAGTTGCAACAAATAATGTAAATCAAGCTAAACAAGCAGTTCAATCAGCCCAAGATAACTTAAATCAAGCTCAAAATGACTTGAATAAGTTAAACCAACAACTAGCTGAATTGCAACAAGCACCAGAATTGTTAGCACAAGCTAAACAACAATTGGCAGCTGCACAAAGCAATCTTCAAACAGCTAATGATAATTTAGTAGCTAAAAAGAATGAGTTAAATAAAGCTACTGCTGATTTAGCTGACTTGAAGATACAACTAGCAACAAATAAAGAAAACTTAACTAAGGCTTTAGCAAACTTAGTTCAAGCTCAATCAAACTTAAGACAAGTAAATAAAGATTTAGCAAGCTCTAAAGAAAAGCTTGTTTCTAAACAAAACTCTTTAGCTAGTGCTAAAGCTGTGTTAGCTGAAGCTCAAGCAAAACTTATTGAATTACAACAAGCGCCACAAACTTTGGCAAAGGCTAAAGAAACTTTAGACCAAGCAAATAAAGACTTAGAAGTCGCTAAAGAAAATGTTGAAAAAGCACAACAAGCTTATGATGAAGCTAAAAATAATAATGATGTAGCACAAAAAGATCTTGAAGACGCTAAAAATTCATTAGCTCAAGTTTAAGAAAAACAAGTTCAAGCTCAAAGTGCTTACGACAAGGCATTGAAAGCTTACAACGACTACTTGAAAGCACAACAAGCTGTAAAAGATGCTGAAGAAAAAGCTAAAGCTCAAGCCCAAGCTAAGGCTGAACACACATACTTTGCTCAAACAGCAAATGGTAAAGTTGTTGACGAAAAAGGTCACATCATGGTTGGCTACAGCGTTAAAGGCAACCAAGTATTTGACGCTCAAGGTAAGTTAGTTGGAACATTAACTCAAACTTCAACTACACGTAGAATGGCAAATACAGTTAAGCAAGAAAACGCTAAGGCTTTGCCACAAACTGGAGATAAGCAAAACAACAACACAACTGTTGGTGCTATCTTAGTTGGACTAGGTTCCTTATTAGGCTTAGGTGCTTTAGGTAAGCGTAAAGAAGATTAATAAAATAATGATTTAGGCAGGATTTTTATGAAGTCTTGCCTTTTTTATTGATAAAAAAAAGTTGTTTAAAACGATTGTGGGAAACTTTTGTCAAGCTATGTTATGATTGAATAAAAAAAGTCAGGATGATAGTAGTGAATTTTATAATAATAAAAGCATGTATTGTAGTCTTGATTATGGCAGAATTGTTAGGACTCTCGTTTTACTTATGTTATAAAGATCTTGTAGCAAAATATAAAGAAGAAAATGGTCTAACTTTCTATTCAATAATTTCCGTCATCTTACTCAATGAGTTGACATGCTTCGTTGCAATTATTCTGATAGGTGGGATAATGGTACTGATATTTGGTGGAGATTTTGTCATATTAACTATTAGGGAGCATTTGTTAGGGATTTTTATCTTATCTTTACTATGTGCCATAAATTCTCATTTAATGAGTAATAGTCGATACTTTAAAAAATATTTTGAAAAGTACTTTAAATAATTTTTCAAGAGAAGTATGTAAAAGTGCTTCTCTTTTTTATATAAATTACACGCTTACAAGTTATCCAATAATATACATTAGATATGAATAATTTTTATTTAAGTAAAACCTAACTGTACATCTTAATATTTTCTTAATAATTACGGAAATTACCTTATATAAAGGTAATATTGTATATAGAAACTTATTTTATAAAATTAAAAATAATGCTAGAAATTTGCAATAGTTTTAGAAATCATGATACGGTAGATATACAGAATTGCTCGAGTAAAATGAAAACAGCTGTAACTTTAGATGTTAAATTTACATCTAAAGAAACAAGGAGGAATCGGAAAGACATACTCGTACACTATGTCTTATATTTAATTTATGAAATATATCAAAAAAGAATTACAAAGTAAAAAGGATTACAAGAAGGCACCATTTTCAGATGTTCACTGGCGTGTCTACATTTCAATCTTGTTAGGACAGATTGCTTGTGGATATGCACTTGGAATAAGTGGTATTGCTTTAGATCAAGCAGGATCATATTTACCATTGACTAACTTTTGGACTGGTTTGATCGGTGCTGGTGGTCTTATTGGGTTATTCGGTAGTATTTTTATGGGACGTTTAGCTGATAAAGTCGGAAGAAAAGGGCTTTTGATGTTGAACATGTACATTTTTACAATCCTATCGTTAGCACACCTATTTGTAACAAATTTATTTTTAATTTTTCTTTTGCGATTAGGTTTAGGATTAATGATGGCTATTGATTATACAGTGGGTAATGCGTTGTTAATTGAATGGTTACCAACTGGTGAAAGTGGTAAAAAGCAAAGCAGATTATTAATTTACTGGTCAATAGGTTTCATTTTAGCGTACTTGATAGGTTCTTATTTAGGTGGATTTTCTCAAGGTTGGAAGTATAGTTTTGCCTCATCATTTATTTTTGGATTAATAGCTGCTGTATTCCGCTCATTTGCAAAGATTCCAGCTTCTCCAAGTTGGTTAGCAAGTCGTGGTAAAAATGCTAAAGCTCAAAAAGTAATTCAACGTAATTTAGGAAGTAAATGGGGATTATCAGAAAGACTTCTATCCATTAAAGTTAAAAACATTTCATGGCTACATCTTTTTAGTAAGAACTATCGTCGTCAAACATTAGTTGGTGGATTATTCTATGCTAGTCAGGCATTCTCATTTTTTGGTATAAGTATTTTCTTACCAATCTTGCTAAAGAGTATGGGAGTTACTAATGCCGATATGTCAGGTATTCTTTATAACGGAAGTATGTTAATTGGTGTAGTTATTGGGATTTGGATTTTTAACAAAATTAGTCGTCGCTCATTTTTAGTTGTCAGCTTTTTAAGTTCAGCGATTGCTTTAGCTGCAATGGTATTCTTAGATATATCAATGTGGGCTAAATTAGGTATCTTTTCTCTGTTTTCTGTGATCTTATCTTCATCATTGGTATTGGATTATCCATATCCTTCAGAGTTATTTGATGTTAAGGTTCGTGCAACAGGGATGGGTATCTGTATAGCTATCAGTCGAATTGGAGCTGCATGTGGTACATTCTTATTACCTATTTTAACTGATATGGGTGGCTCTCAATTAGCGATGTTAGTATGTGCTCTAGTCCTACTTATAGGAAGTATGATTTGTTTAGTATGGGCACCAGAAACATCACCTAAGTTTATGAAAAAGAATGAAATTCTTGAAAATGAAGTAACAGAATAAATTCAGAAGATTTGGCAATTCAACTGCCAAGTCTTTTTTTGTTGTAAAAAGCAAGAAAATATCAGTAAGTATAGATATATCTTTTTAAAGCCGGTATACTTAATATATAGAATTTAGATTAAGGGGTATCGTATGGACGGAAATAAATTATCATATCGTTTACAAAAAGTGGCAGAATATGTCCCTGCAGATAGTAGATTAGCGGACATCGGTTCTGATCATGCTTATTTACCAGCATATCTAGCATTAAAAGGTAAAATTAACTTTGGAATTGCTGGTGAAGTTGTTAAGGGACCTTTTCAAAATGCTCAAAATGAAATTAAAAAAGAAAACTTACAAGAGATAGTAGATGTTCGTTTGGCTGACGGATTAGCTGCAGTTGAACTTTCAGATGAGATTAACGTAGTTACAATCTGTGGTATGGGTGGTCCGTTAATTTGTCAGATTCTAGAAGAAGGAAAGGCTAAGTTAGCTAATCATCCTCGTTTAGTTTTACAACCTAATGTAGGTGAGAAAAATGTCAGAGAATGGTTAACAGCTAACAACTATCAAATAATTGCCGAAGATATTTTAGAAGAAGACAGACATATCTATGAAATTATCGTAGCGGAATTTGTTGATGCAAAGGCTGAGTTGACAGCTAAAGAATTAGAATTTGGGCCTTACTTAATGAAAGAAAAGAACGAAGTCTTTAAGCATAAATGGCAAAAAGAATTGGATAAGATTGAAACAGTTAAAGTTCAGCTGGAAAAAGCCAAGGAAAAGCCAGTTGCTAAGTTAGAATATCTAGACGAACAAGTAAAACTAATAGAAGGTGTATTAAATGACTAAAGTTATAGATATTGTAAATAAATTTGAAGAATTTGCGCCTAAAAGAATCGCTGAAGATGGCGATCCAATTGGCTTGCAATTAGGTTCTTTACATAATGATGTACATAAAATGATGGTGACTTTAGATGTAAGACCTGAAACTGTCGATGAAGCTATTGAAAATAATGTTGATTTTATTTTTGCACATCATCCTGCAATGTTCGTTCCAGTTAAGAAGTTTGATTTAGATGTTCCACAAAACGCGATGTATGCTAAGTTAATCAAACATGATATTACAGTGTATGGTGCGCATACAAACTTGGATAATGTTAATGGTGGAATGAATGATTGGTTAGCTGAACAATTAGGATTAGAAAATACAAAATTCTTACTACCTACTAAGGTAGATCCTGTTTCAAACGAAAAATATTCTATGGGCCGCGTAGGAGAGTTAAAAGATAGTTTAACAGCTATGGAATTTGCAGAATATTGCAAGAAAGTATTAAATTTACGTGGCTTACGTTTAATAGCAGCAGACAACCAAAAGCCAGTTAAACGTGTAGCAGTCCTTGGTGGTAGTGGTGGTCGTTTCTTTAACGCTGCTTTACTACATAAGGCAGATGCATACGTCACAGGTGATATCTCATACCATACCGGTCATGATATGATTGCTGCAGGCTTAACAGTGGTTGATGCAGGACATCACATTGAATCTATTTGCAAACCAAAGTTGACAGATAAATTCAAAAAGTGGAATAATGAGAGTGATTGGAAAATCGATATTTATCAATCCAAATTAAATACTGATCCATTTCAGTTCATTTAAGCGAAAGGTGTGTCGAAAATGGCAAAATATGAAAATTTAGTTACTAGATTTTTGAAATATGTAAAAACAGAAACTCGTTCAAATGAGGATTCAACAACAATCCCTTCAACTCAAACACAAGTTGAATTTATTAAGGAACTTGCTAATGAGCTTAAAGGATTAGGATTACAAAATGTTCATATTTCTGATGAAAGTGGATATGTATTTGCTACTTTACCAAGTAATTTAGAAGATGATGCTAATACTAAAGTAGTAGGTTTTATTTCTCACGTTGATACTGCAGACTTTAATGCACATAATGTTCAACCTCAAATAGTAGAAAACTACGATGGAGAATCTGATATTAAGTTAGATGAAGCAGGTAATTTTGTGTTAACAACAGCAGAATTTCCTAACCTAAAGAATTATAAAGGTCATGATTTGATAACAACAGATGGTTCAACTTTATTGGGTGCTGATGATAAATCTGGTGTAGCCGAAATTATGTCTGCAATGGAATATTTGCAAGCACATCCAGAAATTAAACACGGCGAAATTAAAGTTGGTTTTGGTCCTGATGAAGAAATTGGTACAGGTGCTGATAATTTCAACGTTGAAGACTTCGGTGCTGATATTGCCTACACAGTAGACGGTGGTCCTTTGGGTGAATTAGAATATGAAACTTTCAATGCTGCTCAAGCTAAGTTGACATTCAAAGGAAAAGATGTTCACACAGGTACTGCTAAGAATGTAATGGTAAATGCTATTCAATTAGCAATTAATTATCAAAACTCACTTCCAGCAGATGAAGTTCCAGAAAAGACTGAAGGTAGAGAAGGATTCTTCCATTTATTTAAATTTGATGGATCTGTTGAAGAAGCACATACAACTTACATCATTCGTGATCATGATAGAAAGCATTTTGAAGAACGTAAGCAATTGATGTTAGACATCGCTGAAAGAATGAATACTGAACTAGGTGAAGAACGTGTAGTTATTGATTTACAAGACCAATATTACAATATGCGTGAAGTATTAGAAAAAGACATGACAGCAGTTGACATTGCTAAGGAAGCTATGGAAGATTTAGGAATAACTCCTGAAATTTATCCAGTTCGTGGTGGTACAGATGGTTCTAAGATTTCATTCATGGGATTGCCAACACCAAACCTTTTTGCTGGTGGCGAAAATATGCATGGACGTTATGAATATGTATCTACACAAGTAATGGAAAAAGCTACAGATGTAATTTTAGAAATCGTTAAGTTGTTAGCAAAATAATTGAGTATGAATCTATCAGATTTCGGTCTGGTAGATTTTTTTAAGGAGAAAAATCATGGCAAGTGTTCAATGGCTTGAAAATGAATTTGAAAAACATAGAAATTTAGATAATGCTTCACATATGGCAAAATATATGCGTAACCAATTTGATTTTTATGGGATAAAAACACCTGAGCGTAGGAGTATATATAAGGATATTATAAGAGAAGCAAAGAAATCTAAAAGTATAGATTCGCAATTGTTAAATGAATGCTGGAATAATGATTATCGAGAATTTCAATATTTTGTGTGTGATTACCTTAAAGCGTTGCAAAAGTTTTTAGTTTTTGATGATATCGATAAAATTAGACCTTTTATTAAAACTAAGCAGTGGTGGGACACGATAGATAGTCTAGATACTGTTATCGGTAATATTAATGATTTAAGGGTTGATGACTTAATGCTTGAGTGGTCTGTGAGCGATGATATTTGGTTTAGAAGAATTGCAATTAATCATCAACGAGGTAGAAAAGATAAAACCGATACTGTACTCCTAGAGAAGATATTAATTAATAACTTAAATAATAATGAGTTTTTTATTAATAAAGCAATAGGTTGGGCGTTAAGAGATTATTCTAAGACAAATACGGATTGGGTTAAGAATTTTATTGCTAAATATAAACCTGGATTAAGTACTTTAAGCATTAGAGAAGCTAGTAAATACCTTGAATAAATGATAAAAAATTTAATATAATTAGAGAAATATAATTGAAAAATATAAGTTTCTTACTATATAATTAATTAGTTATAACAATTTATGAGGTGATTATTTTATGAAGTCTTCATCTAAAGTTATGAAGGGTATCTTCTGGTCAGCTGTCGCTTCAGCAACATGGGGTATTTCAGGGACCACAATCCAATTTATCTCACAGAATCAACATATTCCGACAGATTGGTTCCTTTCGACACGTACATTAGGTTCAGGAACCATTCTTCTAATAATTAGTTTTATTTTATATGGTAAGAAAACATTTAATGTATTTTCAACATGGAAAAGTTTTGGTCACTTGTTTGCTTATGCAACTTTAGGGTTAATGGCAAACTTATTGACATTCTACTTAGCAATCCAAAGTGGTAATGCTTCTGCAGCAACAATCTTACAATACTTAAGTCCACTTTTTATAGTTCTAGGTGGTATTTTTATTAAACATCAAAGACCTTTATCAACAGACTTGATAGCATTTATCATTTCACTGTTGGGTGTTTTACTGGCAATTACAAAGGGTGATTTAACCCAAATGTCTATCCCAATGAATTCATTTTTATGGGGACTAGGTTCAGGTATTACTGCTGCTTTCTATGTTGTTTTACCTAGACCAATTGCTCAAGATAATCCACCATTGGTAGTATTGGGCTGGGGTACATTCATCGCTGGAGTGTTATTCAATTTATACCATCCAGTTTGGATAAACACACCACACATTACATCAACTGTGGTCTTATCTATTTCCACTGTTATTTTAGTAGGAACAATCATTCCATTTGGATTACTTTTATATAGTTCTAGATTTGCTCCTTCTGATGTTATTAGTATTATGGATGCTTTACAACCAGTAACAACTTCAATCTTGAGTGTGATTTTCTTAGGATTAGAAATGAACTGGGTAGAAATAGTAGGTATTATCTTGGTAATTGTTGCAATTTATATTTTGCAACGTGGCCGTCGAAATATGGAAAAAATCAATTATCGTGAAGATGAATTTTAAAGTGTAGAGTAAATCTACACTTTTTTTATAGGATTTATGCTATAATTTTATTCGACAATTTTGAAAGGGGTACGTGTATTAATGACTTATGCTGAAAAGGTATTAGATGAAATTGAAAAAGGAAATTATGAAGAAGCACGTAAACATTTTGGCTGGTCTTTAAGAAAAGATTCAGATGATATGATATATAGTTTGGCAGAAGAATTATATTCTTTGGGATTTTCTAATATGGCCAAACGTGCCTATCAAACCTTATTGGAACGTTATCCTGACGAAGATAGTTTGAAAACAGCTTTGGCAGATATTGCCATTAGTGAAGGTGAAGATGATGAAGCTTTAGAATATCTAAGCAGTATTACACCAGACTCTGAAGCATATCTTCAAGCTTTATTAGTTTCAGCAGATTTATATCAAACACAAGGAATGTTTGAAGTAAGTGAACAAAAATTATTGCAAGCATTAGATCTAGCTCCTGATGAAGAAATTATACGCTTTGCTTTAGCAGAATTGTACTACAATATCAAACAATATAAACAAGCAATTCCTATTTACTTAGATCTTATCAAGCAAGGTAATTTCTCAATTTCACAAGTAAATCTAGTACAGAGATTGGGAATGTCATATGCTTTATCAGGACAATTTGAAAAAGCCTTGGCATACTTGGAACAAATTCATAGTGAAGAAAGAGACGATGATACACAGTTCCAATTAGGAATTACTCAATATGAATTAGGACATATTGAAGATGCAATTAGTAGTTTTGAAAAGTTAAGGGATACTTCTCCAGATTATGCTACAACTTACTCATATTTAGCAGTAGCTTATGAAAAAGAAGGACAACTTCAAAAAGCATTAACAACCTTACAAGAAGGAATTGCAGTAGATGAATACAATATAAAGTTGTATCAAAAGGCTAGTGAGTTAGCTGCTAAATTAGGTCAACGTGATGAAGCTGAGCGTTATTTACTAATAGCCTTAGATCAGGAACCTGATAATTTAACAATTGTAATTATGTTGAGTAATTTACTTATTGAGTATGGAAAATTCGAACAAAATATTGAATTACTGACAGATTATCTAGACCAAGATGAAATCGACCCTCAACTATATTGGAACTTAGGTCGTTCATATGCTAATTTAGATAACTATGATGATGCTATTAAGTATTATGATGCGGCTTCTGAACAAATTTCATCGTTAGAATTCTTAAAAGATGCTGCAATTTTTTATCGTAATGCTGGCGATAGACAAAAAGCTAAGATGTTCGTTGATGAATATCTAGCAAGTCAACCTAATGATAGTGAAATGTTAGAATTACAAGATGAATTGTTATATTAGGTAAAGTTTTGTACTAACGATTATGATTTTAGGATATAAAAGTCATTGTTTCTATGTTATAATATACCGGTATTAATTAATAATTATGACTATAGATATTGACAAAATTAATTTTTGTCAGTATTCTCTAATTTAGATTTAAAGCCGAATGAAAGAAGAGTATCTAAACAATCGTTGACAGAGAATGGATGATTGGTGAAAATTCCAGCTATGATTTTTAGAGAAAGACACTTTTTAGGTATATATGTAATGTATATCGTTAGCCGCGTTAACGCTAGAGAGCATAAAATCAAGGTGGTACCGTGCAACTAGCACCCTTGTTGTCTATCAAACTAGGTAGATAACAGGGGTGCTTTTCGGTTTAATAAGGGAGGAAATTTTAATGAAGTATCAACGTCCTAAAGGAACAGCTGATATTTTGCCAAGTGAATCTGCAAAATGGCAATATGTAGAAGAAAAAGCTCGAGAATTGTTTAAAAAATATCGCTATGAAGAAATGAGAACACCAATTTTCGAAAGTTTTGAAGTCTTTTCACGTACATCTGGTGAAACTTCAGATATTGTTACTAAAGAAATGTATGATTTCTACGATAAAGGTGATCGTCATATAACTCTACGTCCAGAAGGAACAGCTGGGGTTGTAAGAAGTTTTGTAGAAAATAAATTATATGGTCCAGAAGTTCAAAAGCCATTCAAAACTTATTATATGGGGCCTATGTTCCGTTATGAACGTCCACAATCTGGTCGTTTACGTGAGTTCCATCAAATCGGTGTAGAAGCATTTGGTGTTGATAATCCAACATTAGATGTTGAAGTTATGGCAATGGCAGTAGATTTACTAAAGAGTTTTGGTTTGAATAGTTTACGTGTAGCTGTAAACACATTAGGAGATCTTGAAACTCGTAACAACTATCGTCAAGCTTTAATTGACTATCTAGAACCATTTGAAGCTGAATTATCAGATGATTCCAAGGAAAGATTACATAAAAATCCTTTACGTGTACTAGATAGTAAAGATGAAAAGGATAAAGAAATTGTTGCTAATGCACCTTCTATTTTAGATTACTTAACAGAAGATGCAAAAAAACATTTTGAAACTGTAAAGAGTCTATTGAATGATTTAGGTATTGAATATGTAATCGATAGTAACATGGTGCGTGGTTTAGACTACTACAATCATACTATCTTTGAAATTATGAGTGATTCCAAAGCATTCAATGGTAAATGGACTACAGTTTGTGCTGGTGGTCATTACAGTGGCTTAGTAGAACAATTAGGTGGTCCACAAACACCAGGTGTCGGTTTTGGATTAGGTGTTGAAAGATTACTATTAATCCTAGATGCAGAAGAAGATGCTTTACCAATTGAAAATCCACTAGACGTTTATGTAGTAGGAATTGGTGATGTAACTAATGCAGCAACTTTGAAATTAGTTCAAAATCTTCGCCATCAAGGATTTACAGCAGACAGAGATTACCTTAATCGAAAACCTAAAGGACAATTTAAGTCTGCAAACCGTTTAAATGCTAGATTCACTTTAACTATTGGTGAAACTGAGCTTCAAGAACAAGAAGCAAATCTCAAATTTATGGAAAATGGTAATGAAATTTCTGTAAAACTTGCAGATGTAGAAAATGATTTTGCAAGTCTAGAAAAATTAGCAGTAGAAGGGGAATAAGAATGAGAAGAACAACTTATGCAGGATTAGTTGATGAAAAATATCTTGATCAAGAAGTTTGCCTAAAAGGTTGGGTACAAAAGCGTAGAAATTTAGGTAATTTAATTTTTATTGACTTACGTGATATTGAAGGGATTGTTCAATTGGTATTTAGCCAAGAATTCAATCCAGAAGCTTTAAAGGTTGCTGAACAATTACGTAGTGAATATGTTATTGAAGTTAAGGGTAAAGTAGTGGCTAGAGGAGAAAAAGCTATCAACCCTAACATGAGAACAGGTAAAGTTGAAGTTGAAGTTTCAGATATTGAAATTTTAAACAAAGCTAAGACAACACCATTTGATATTGCAGATGATATTAATGCATCAGATGATTTACGTTTACAATATCGTTATCTAGATTTACGTCGTCCAGAAATGCAAAAAGCTTTGATGATACGTAATCGTATTACTCAAACTGTTCATAGCTACTTGGATGAAAATCACTTTTTAGATATTGAAACACCATATTTGACACGTTCAACTCCAGAAGGTGCACGTGATTACCTTGTACCTTCACGTGTATATCCAGGTCATTTCTATGCTTTACCACAATCACCACAGTTGTTCAAGCAATTATTAATGGGTGCAGGTTATGATCGTTATTACCAAATTGCACGTTGCTTCCGCGATGAAGATTTACGTGGTGACCGTCAACCCGAATTTACACAAATTGATATTGAAACTTCCTTTATGTCTGCTGAGGAAATCCAAGAAATGACAGAAGGATTATTGAAGCGTGTTATGAAGGAAACTTTAGATGTTGATATCAAGACACCAATTCAAAGAATTACTTGGAATGAAGCAATGGACAGATTTGGTTCTGATAAGCCAGATATTAGATTTGGTATGGAATTAAAAGATATGTCTAGTGCAGTTCAAAATGCTGGTTTCAAAGTCTTTGATATGACACTTGAAAATGGTGGTCAAGTAAAAGCTATCACTGTTCCAGGTGGTGCTGACAAGTATTCACGTAGACAAATTGAAGAAAAGCAAGAATACATCAAGCGTTTTGGTGCTAAAGGATTAGCTTGGGTAAAAGTTACAGATGATGGATTAACTGGACCAATTGCTAAATTCTTTACTGAAAGAGCTGAAGATATTAAGGCAGCAGCAGAAGCTAAGAGTGGGGACTTGATCTTATTCGTAGCATCTAATCGTAAGGTAGTGGCTGATTCTTTAGGTTACTTGCGTGTAGCAATTGCTAAAGAAATGGATATGATTAATAAAGATGAATTTGCATTTATCTGGGTTGTAGACTGGCCATTATTTGAATATAGTGAAGAGTTTGATAGATATATCGCTGCTCATCATCCATTTACAATGCCTAATGAAGAAGATTTAGATTTATTAGAAACTGATCCTCACAAATGCCATGCTCAAAGTTATGATATTGTACTTAATGGTTATGAATTGGGTGGTGGATCAATCCGTATCCACAGACGTGATATTCAAGAAGCAATGTTTAAGGCTTTAGGATTCACAAAAGAAAAAGCAGAAGAACAATTTGGTTGGTTCATGGATGCATTAGACTTTGGTTTCCCTCCACATGGTGGTTTGGCTTTAGGTTTAGATAGATTTGCGATGTTACTTGCTGGTAAAGATAATATTCGTGAAGTTATCGCATTCCCTAAGAATTCCAAGGCTTCTGAACCATTGACACATGCCCCAAGTACTGTAGCTCCAAAACAATTGGATGAACTATACTTGAAGACAGATGTTCCTGAAGAAGATGAATAATTAATTAAGAGTATGAATTTGACGATGTTCAGATTCATGCTCTTTTTTCAATAATTACTTGTAGTAAACATAATAGTAAGGTAATATTATCAAGTATGGTATTTAGATATATAAAAAGATGAGGTGAGAGAATGATAACGCGTCAAGAAATAAATGGGAAGTCACCATTAAATTATAGTTGGTACGATATTAAAAATATTGATGATAACGACATTGTAAAATTGAAAAAAAGGTTTCATTTTACGCCGACTATTATCTCATATGTTGCCGATAGAAATGAACGTCCTCACTACGATCACGATAGTTTAACCCATAGTGAATTAATAGTATACGATGTTCCTGTTTGGCCAGAAGAAAAATCTGATCATTTTACGACTCGTCCTCTAATTTTTCTATTACAAGGAACTACAGTATATACTTTCCACACTAATGCTACTGAGGATATATTTGAAGAGTTTAAAGAAGAACGAGCTCACGAGGCACAAGATGCTACGGAATTTATCATGCTATTCTTACTTCATGTAACTCAATATTTCCAACGAGCTCTAACACAATTAAATCATCAATTAAATGAGTTAGATAGAAGATTGAATACTAAAATTAAAAACAAAGATTTATTGGAATTAGCACAAATGGAAAGAAGTTTAGTTTTTGTTTCAAGTAGTGCTAGAACTAATTTGATGATGTTAGAAGATTTGAAGAACACACCGATGTCTTGGCAAATTACTAAGTCAGCTCAAGAAAGATTAGATGATGTTTTAATTGAAGCTGAGCAGGCCTCAAGAACGGTTGAAATTTCTAATGAAGTGACAGAAAAAATTTCTAAGACATCAAATAATATCTTGAATAATAACTTGAACGATACAATGAAGTTCTTAACAGTATGGTCCTTGATTTTAACTATTCCAACCATTATTACAGGTTTCTTTGGAATGAACGTTAAATTACCAATTTTAAATAACGGATTTGACTGGATTTTGGTAGTTTTCGTTAACTTTTTATTGATGGGTGGATTATATCTCTACTTGAAAAAGAACGATTTTATTTAAAAAATATTTGACAAGAAATTTATCTATGTTAAACTAACTTTATCTTATTAATGATTTAATTAGACTTTAATCTGGGTGTCAGAAAGCTAATGGGTGATGCGAATTAGTCAGGATTGAATGTTCGAAATACATATAAGTTCGGTTAGTAGGACCGTTATTGCCTACATGGAGTGGAACTTTAATAGTTCAATGTGGGTGGTACCACGGTTATTTAGATCGTCCCAGTTATACATTATTGTATGACTGGGATTTTTTATGGAAGGATTGATCGAAATGGGCAACAAAAATTGCGGAGGCATTATCCGATATTGGAAGCTAGATTAATAATTTAATTTAGTTACTAATGGAGGAATGTAAAATGAAAAAATTTAGTTTAAAAGAGTCAGTAGGAATTTTACTATTATTACTAATTATTTTAGCAGGTGGAGTAAATCAAGGGCTATCTCCAGAAACTCCTGTATTAACAGTTATTGCAATTTTAATTTTAATTGCTAAACTACATGGTGCTGACTGGGAAAAAATTCACCAAGGAATTAAAGAAGGTATCAGTACTGCATTGATCCCAATCTTTATTTTTATACTAATTGGGATCCTAATAGCTGTGTGGATTAAAGCAGGAATTATCCCAGCATTAATGGTTGTTGGTTTTAAATTAATAAGCGTTAAGTTCTTTGTGCCTTCTGTTTTTCTTGTATGTGCTTTAGTTGGTGCTTCAATCGGGAGTGGATTTACAACGATTTCTACAATTGGAATTGCTCTTTTTGGAATGGGAATCACAATGAACATGAACCCAGCATTAGTTGCAGGAGCAATTTTATCTGGTGCGATATTTGGTGATAAGACATCGCCACTATCTGACTCAACTAACTTAGCTTCAGCAATTTCTGGAACAGATTTATTTGCTCATATCAAAAACTTAATGTGGACTACGATTCCAGCTTTATTAATTTCTTTAGTAGTTTTTGTATTTATTGGTCAAGGGAAAACAGAACCTGATTTTGCTAAAATAGATGCAACTATGAAAATTCTTAGTCAAAACTTCTCAATTTCGTGGGTTGCTGCCATTCCTGTAATTTTAATGTTTTTATGTGCATGGTTTAAAATCCCAGCAATTCCAACTTTATTTATAAATATTGCTGTTTCAACCGGAATTATTTTAGTAAATGATCCTCATATCTCACTAAAAGGTTTAGCTGCTTTAATGGAAACAGGATATGTAGCTCATACTAAGAATGAAGCAGTAAATGCATTGCTGACTAGAGGTGGAATCTCTAATATGATGGGAACTGTTTCTTTGATTATAACAACATTAGCACTTGGTGGTTTACTAATGGAATTAGGAATCATTCAAACTGCGATGGAACCACTAATTCAAAGATTAAATAGACCAGGGAAATTGGTTCTAAGTACTATCTTTGCAGGAATTGGAATAAATCTTTTTGTTGGGGAACAATACTTATCTGTTATTCTTCCAGGTAG
>JAFEHB010000839.1_pt1 | contig 16424 bp, 17 predicted proteins | sample 9267121 | NCBI WGS metagenome assembly JAFEHB01 (sample SAMN17103336, study PRJNA684904) | human gut metagenome | isolation source: diarrhea sample from child under the age of five | host: Homo sapiens | place: South Africa: Mafikeng, Mafikeng Provincial Hospital | collected 2019-09 | reverse complement strand
CGTATGGTACCCCGGGAACAGTATCTGGAAATTCTCTCAGATATAAATGTGGAAAAGAAATTTTTTGAACAGTGGGTACTGAGGGAAGCTTATATCAAATGGACCGGTGAGGGGCTTTCCAGAGACATGAGGACTATATCCATGGATGAAGGCAGTCATATGCTGCTTGATATGGAAGACGGTTACAGTGGAGCAGTATGGGCAATGAATCCCATGGAAATCAACTGGAAATATGAAGACATCATACTTGGGTAAGACATGAACAGACAAACGAAGAAAGAAATCCGGAGACTGGCAGTGAAGATTCTTGTAGCAGTACTGGCACTTGGACTGGCTTTCTGGGGATATGCTTTCGTATACAGGGGTAAGACGGAACCTCCTGCAAAATATCCGGTAACCAACCAGGATGCTGCAGTGTATTCATTACGTGGACAGATACAGATGCTGTCGCAGCAGGAGGAGTTAAATACCTTTGCCTTTGAGGGCAGAAAAAAAGAAAAAGAGTACGGAACTTATATTATTCCCGGACTGAGATATACAAGAACATTCCTGAATGCAGAGGGTACAAAACAGGCGGTATGTACTTCCATGACTCCTCAGGGACTTGCGGTGACAGATGAGTATGTACTTGTAAGTGCCTATTGTCATACGGAAAAACATAACTCTGTTATTTATGTGATCAACAAAGAAACTCACAGATTTATCAAAGAGGTAGTCCTGCCCGGTCTGCCTCATGTAGGCGGGCTTGCCTATGATCAGGAACATGATATGCTGTGGTATTCTTCAAATACCAATGGAATCGCACAGGCGATCAGCATTAAGATGGATGTGCTGCGTGACTATAATTATGCGGATAACCATATGCCTGTGCAGGTAAATCAGACATGTAGTCTTTATGGAATCGTGAGAGATTCTTTTATGACTTTCTATAAGGGGTGCCTGTATGTAGGATGTTTTAACAAATATACAGAGAGCACCATCGCGAGATATGCGGTGGATTCAAAAGGTGATCTGGTGAATACTTTTAATGAGGAACTTGGCATGATGTTTGAAATGGCGGTTCCGCTGGATTATTCTACAATATCAGAACAGGCACAGGGAATGGCTTTTTATGATGATAAGCTGTTGTTGTCCCATTCTTTTGGTATTCTGCCATCCAGGATTGTTTTTTATGAACAGTCGGATAAACGTCTGTATGTCAATGAAAATTCTGCAAGGTCATACAGAATGCCTGAGATGATCGAGCAGATTGTTGTAGAAGGGGATGAACTTTACGTACTCTTTGAATCAGGAGCTTATGCGTACAGGGGGTATGCAGGAAATGTGGTAGACCGGGTTCTGAAGCTGAATCTGATAAAAATGGAAGAGTCTTATCAGGAAGAGTACTAAAATCGGTTTGTCCACATATATTAAGTGTAAAGAGGTGAGACATATAGAAGCGCAGCAGATTGAAAACCTGTTTGCCGGAAATATCCGGAATCTTTTAATGGATGCGAAGCTGGATTATGATAAATTATATGAGATACGCCTTCGTGTAGGGCGCCCGTTGTTTTTAACTTATGACGGAGGAGAGTGTTTTCTGCGAAAACCGGGTCAGGAACAGTATCTGGTGACAACGGAAGATCTGAAAGAAACACTGGAATATGTCACAGGATATTCCCTGTATGCTTATGAGGATGAGATCAGACAGGGATTTATCAGTGTTCAGGGTGGTCACAGAGTAGGTGTGACCGGAAAGGTAGTGCTGGATCGGGGCAGAATCATGGGAATGAAATATATTTCCTGCATCAATGTCCGTCTGGCACATGAGATTCAGGGATGTGCGGATAAGGTGATGCCTTATATCCGTACAGAGAAATGGGTTGCAAATACATTGATCATTTCACCGCCAAGGTGTGGAAAGACTACGCTGCTCAGAGATATTATCAGGCAGCTCAGTAATGGATGGGCAAATACTCAGGGTCTTACAATAGGTGTGGTGGACGAGAGAAGTGAGCTGGCAGGCTGTTATCAGGGAATTCCTCAGAATGATCTGGGAATGCGTACAGATGTGCTGGACTGCTGTCCGAAATCAGAAGGTATGCAGATGCTGATCCGTTCCATGTCACCGGATGTGGTTGCAGTGGATGAGTTAGGCTGTGAAGAGGATTTCAAGGCAGTTGACTCAGTGATCCACTGTGGATGTAAGCTGATCGCAACTGCACATGGAAGCTGTCTGGAGGATGTTCTGGATCAGCCATTCTTTTATAAGCTTATGGGCGAGAAAGTATTTGAACGTTATATTATCCTGGACAAAAATGATCAGGCAGGATGTCTGAAAGCTGTATTAGATGAAAATGGAAAAGTATGCTTAGAACAGTAGGATTGTGTGTAATTGTAATTTCCGGTGTCGGTTGCGGTTTTGCCATGAGCAATGAACTTGGCAGACGCAAAAAGATGATGGAAATGATCTTACGGATGATCATCCTCCTAAGAGGAGAAATACGTTATGGAAATAAATCTCTGTACGATGCCTTTACAGGTGCTTCCGGGAAACTGGAAGGGAAGTACAGAGAATTTTTTATACTTACGGCACAGAAAATGAAAGAAAAAACAGGGGATTCCTTTGGGACAATCTTCAGAGAATCGGCCGGAAAGTGTCTGGATCTGGATTGTCTTTCGCAGGAAGAGAGAGACAGATTTTATTCACTGGGAGATCAGCTTGGTTATCTTGGACTGGATATGCAGCTAAAACAGATGGATCTGATGGAAAAGGAAACAGAATATGCGATCAGGGAACTCAGGAAAGATTTTTGTGAAAAAAGAAAATTATACCGCAGTATGGGAATATTGGGCGGAATATTTGTGGCTGTGTTTTTTTGGTGAGCATGTATTTATAATCTGTTTCTTTACTGTGTAGATTACTGTTTTGCTATATCTGGCAGCAGAAGCCGGAAAGGAGAGACTGTGGAGGTAAGTCTTATTTTTAAAATCGCTGCAGTAGGGATTCTGGTTTCTGTTCTCTGCCAGATCCTGAAACACAGTGGAAGGGATGAACAGGCATTTCTGGTAAGCCTGGCGGGGCTTCTGATGGTGCTGTTCTGGATTGTTCCATATATTTATGAACTGTTTGAAAGTATTCAGCAGTTGTTTGTGCTGTGATTTCAAATCAACTGTTATGGCAGTTGACAGAACAGAAAGAGGTTTGAATGGCATGGATATTGTGAAAGTTTCAATCATGGGTATCTGCGGAATGATGCTTGGTTTTATTCTAAAAGAAACCAGACCGGAATTTGCTACACTTGTGACCATGATGACGGGTTTTCTGATTCTTGGTCTTGCAGCAGGAAAAGTTTCTTATCTGTTTGAAACCATGAACAGGCTGAGAGAAAGCTTCCCCATAGACAGCAGTTATCTCACAGTTCTGGTTAAGATTATCGGGATTACATATATCGGACAGTTTTCATCTGCAATCTGCAAAGATGCCGGATATCAGATGATCGGAACACAGATCGACCTGTTCTGTAAACTGTCTGTGATGGTTCTGAGTATGCCGGTACTGCTGGCAATTCTGGATACGATTTCGGAGTTTATGATATGAGGCAGGATAAAGAGAGAAGTATCAGGGAACAGGCAGATCTGTGGAAAGGTTACTGGTGTATACTGGCATGTATACTTTTGGTAGGAAGAGTGTCATATCTTACATTCTTTCAGAATCATATAGTATCCGTATATGCCGCTGCGCAGACAGAAGAACAGAAAGAAGATTCTTCAGTACAGATCCTGCAGGAGAATCTAATGGAAGAGATACAGATTGATGATGTGCAGAAAATGTTGGATGAGATCATGGATGACCATGTTTTTTCTGTCAGAGAAGCACTGATGAATATCATAAACGGGGAGGAGCCTGTTTCAAAAGAGACTGTACGGAGCTTTTTGTACAGTCTCTTTTTTTCGGATATAGAGAATGAAAAAGGATTAATACTGAAACTTTTACTTGTGATTTTTATTGCAGCGGTGCTGGCAGAGTTTGCTGATGTTTTCGGAAACGGACAGGCTGGCAGTATCAGCTTTTATATTGTCTATCTTGCGCTGTTTACAATGCTTATGGAGAATTTCTCAAGGCTTGGAAGTACGCTTACAAACTGGCTTCTTGGACTGACGGATTTCATGAAAGTTCTTTCTCCGGCTTATTTTATGACAGTGGCTGCATCAACCGGATCATCAACGGCTGCTGCATTTTATGAAGGGATTTTGCTGATGATCTGGGCGGTTCAGTGGCTTCTTGCAAATCTGTTTCTGCCTGCTGTAAACCTGAGTTTGCTTCTGAAAATGGTTAATTATTTGTCAAAAGAGGAGATGCTTACAAAAATGGCAGAACTTTTGGATGTAGCTGTAAACTGGGGGTTGAAAACTCTTCTGGGAGCTATTGTTGGTTTGCAGATTGTGCGGAATATGGTGAGCCCGGTGATGGATGCCATGAAGCGTTCTGCTGTTGGCAAGGCAGCGAGTACGATTCCCGGCATTGGAAATGCAGTGACCGCTGTAACAGAATTAGTGCTGACCAGTGCAGTGATGGTGCGAAACAGTTTTGGCGCAGTAATCGTGATCCTTCTGTTGCTGATTGGAGCAGGACCGATTATCCATTATGGAAGTCTTTCTCTGGTTTATCGTTTTCTGGCTGCGATTGCACAGCCAATTTCTGACAAAAGAGTTGTGGGAGCCCTGAGTACAATGGGGGAGGGATGTGCAATACTTTTAAAGCTTTTGCTGACAGCAGAAGTACTTTGCATGCTGACATTCCTGATAGTTGTAGTTTCTGTATCCTGATGAACTGACAGAAAGATTGCCGGAGGAAACATATGAAAGAAGAGCTGTATTTATGGATTCGGAATCTGGCAGTGTTTTATATCTTTTTCACTGCGGTTCTGAATTTGATACCTGACCAGAAGTATGAGAAATATGTACGTTTTTTTATGGGCCTGCTGCTGATTTTTATGATGAGTACCCCGATATTTTCCATTCTTGGAAAAGGTTCGGAACTGACGGAAAGTTTTCTGGATAATTTTTCTGAAGAAAACAGAGAGAAAGAACTCCGGGAATTTCAGAATATTCAGAAAGTCTATCTGGAAAAAGGTTACGAACTGGAACTGGAACAGAAAATCCGGGAAACTCTGGAAAAAAGAGGCATAGAAGTATATAAGGTGAAAGTAAATATAGAAGGGGAGGAGACGCAGGCAAACCTTGTACTGAAGACAGAAATTTCTCAGGAGGAGAGAAAGGAGCTTAAAGATGCGCTGGTGGAAGAGTGGGGACTTAAAGAAAACAGAATTTGTATCCAGATTGTCCGAAATGAATCCGGCAAAATGGGGAATCCTGTTGCTCATCGGAGTACTTCTGGCAGTAGCGGCGATGCCTGTATCCAGTAAGCAGCAAAAGAAAAATACGGCAGGAGAGCAGAGTGAAGATATGCAAAAAAGTGTTCTGGAAGAGAAACTTGAAGCATTTCTTGAAAATACGGAAGGGGTGGGAAAGGTACAGGTTATCCTGATGACAGATGAGAAGAAAGACAGGCAGAGCTTCTATAATTCAGAAACCATACAGGTGACCGGTGTTCTGATTTCTGCGGAAGGCGGAGGAAATCCTGTAGTGGTCCAAAATATTCAGGAGGCGGTCATGGCATTATTTCAGGTGGATGCTCATAGAATTAGAATAATGAAAATGAAATGAGGAGATAAATGTGAAAAAAGTCATCGGAAAAAATCAGGTCATTATTACATCGCTGGCAATTCTGATTGCAGTGGCAGGATATCTGAACTTTGCAGATGTAGATCTTGGATTCAGGGATAAGGAGGCAAGTACGGACAGCAGCAGTATCCTTGAAGATGCAGGATATGATCTTACAGATGAAACTGCTCTTCTGGATGAAAATCAGGCAGATGGAGGTCTGACTGATAACAGTCTTACAGACAGTCAGGAAACGGATACTCCCGGGGAGGCTGTGTTTACGGGTTCTACAGGATTTGCCGCACAGGCAAAGATCAGCAGAGAACAGGTGCGCTCACAGAACAAGGCAGATCTGCAGGACATTATCAATAATGAAGAAATTGATGATGAAGAGAAGCAGGAGGCAATACATACGATGGTCTCGATGACAGACCTTTCAGAAAAAGAATCGGCAGCAGAGCTTTTGCTGGAGGCGAAGGGCTTTAAGGATGTAGTTGTAAATCTTACCGGAGAAACTGCGGATGTTGTGATCCCTGAAGCAGAACTTTCTGATGCACAGAGAGCACAGATTGAAGATATTGTAAAAAGGAAAACAGGAATTGCGCCAGAAAATATTGTGATCACTCCACTGAAGGAGAGTGAAGATGCAGAAGATACAACACAGACAGATGAAACATCAGCAGATACTTCGTATGAGGAAGACAGCGAAACATCAGCACAGCCATATGAGGATACCGCAATCGATACAACTGATATTTATGACTGATATTTTGATATGAATATGCGAACATATATCTTGACAGAAAAGAGGTGCATATACTAGAATAGGAATGCTGTAAAAAAATAGAAAACGTAACTGATACCGGCTGTTGCCGGTGTTTTATGCAAACAATTATAAGAAAGCGCAACAGGAGGCTGAACGTGTCTAAGTATACGAATGAAATAGAAAAAAGAAGAACATTTGCCATTATTTCCCATCCGGATGCAGGTAAAACTACACTGACTGAGAAATTCCTGCTGTATGGCGGAGCAATCAATCTTGCCGGAAGTGTTAAAGGTAAGGCAACAGCCCGCCATGCAGTATCAGACTGGATGGAGATCGAAAAAGAGAGAGGTATTTCCGTTACTTCCTCTGTTCTGCAGTTTCATTATGATGGTTACTGCATTAATATTCTGGATACACCGGGACATCAGGATTTCTCGGAGGATACTTACCGTACACTGATGGCAGCAGATTCTGCAGTCATGGTAATCGACGGTTCCAAGGGTGTGGAGGCACAGACCAGAAAACTGTTCAAGGTCTGCGTAATGCGCCATATCCCGATTTTTACATTTATCAATAAGATGGACCGCGATGCAAACGACACATTTGACCTTCTTGATGAGATTGAGAAAGAACTTGGCATCGCAACCTGCCCGATCAACTGGCCAATCGGTTCCGGTAAGAAATTCCGCGGCGTTTATGACCGTAATACAGAGAAAATACTTACCTTTTCTGATACACAGAAAGGTACCAAAGAAGGTGTGATCGAGGAAATCCCGTTAAGTGACAGCCGGGCAGATGAGATTATGGATCCGGAGCAGAAAGCACAGCTTCTGGATGAGATTGAGCTTCTGGACGGCGCAAGTGCAGATTTTGACCAGGAGCTGGTAAGCAAAGGTAAGCTGACACCTGTATTCTTCGGATCTGCGCTGACAAACTTCGGTGTGGAAACATTTCTGGAACATTTCCTGAAGATGACAACATCACCGCTTCCGAGAGTGTCTGATATTGGGAAAATTGACCCCATGGATGATGATTTCTCAGCGTTTGTATTTAAAATCCAGGCAAACATGAACAAGGCACACAGAGACAGAATCGCATTTATGAGAATCTGTTCCGGTAAATTTGACGCTTCCCAGGAAGTATATCATGTGCAGGGTGATAAAAAGATGCGTCTGCTTCAGCCGCAGCAGATGATGGCAGAATCCCGCCATGTGGTAGATGAGGCATATGCCGGAGATATTATCGGTGTTTTTGACCCGGGTATCTTTTCCATCGGAGATACAATCTGTGCACCCGGTAAAAAGTTTGCATTCGAAGGTATTCCTACATTTGCACCGGAACATTTTGCGAGAGTCCGTCAGATTGATACTATGAAGAGAAAACAGTTTGTTAAAGGTATCAATCAGATCGCGCAGGAAGGTGCTATTCAGATTTTTCAGGAGTTTAATACCGGTATGGAAGAAATTATTGTAGGTGTTGTAGGTGTCCTGCAGTTTGATGTTCTGAAATATCGTCTGGAAAATGAATATAATGTAGATATCCGTCTGGAAACACTTCCATATGAACATATTCGCTGGATTGCAAATAAAGAAGAAGTAAAAGTGGATAAGATCATTGGAACCTCTGATATGAAAAAAGTTACTGATCTTAAGGGAAATCCGCTGCTCCTCTTTGTAAATTCCTGGAGTGTGGGTATGACAGAGGACAGAAATCCTGGCTTAATATTAACGGAATTCAGTAAATAACCCTTTTCATTTATCTGTCGATTTGGTATAATGAACAAAGATTAAAGAATCCCTCAGGAGGTTTTCAGATGGCAGAGAAAAGAACAACATATAAAATACAGGATTTAGGAGGCATTGGTGAGGTACAGATCGCAGATGAAGTGGTCGCTATCATTGCCGGACTTGCTGCTACGGAAGTAAACGGAGTTGCTTCCATGGCAGGCAATATCACAAACGAACTGGTAAGCAAACTTGGAATGAAGAATCTTTCCAGAGGTGTTAAGGTTACTGTACTCGAAGGAGTTGTAACAGTAGACCTGAACCTGAATATCGAATATGGTAAGAACATTCTTGAGACAAGTAAGAAAGTTCAGGAGAAAGTAAAATCATCCATAGAGAATATGACAGGTCTTGAGGTTGCAGATGTTAATATTCATATTGCCAGTGTAGATATGGAGAACGAAAAAGGAAAGTAACCCTTTCCTTTTTTGTGTACTTAAGAGATATTTAGAAAGGAAAGCTGTTTATACAGCAAAAATTATGCGAAGAAGAGAGCAGAGAGAACATATTTTTAAATTACTGTTCATGACAGAATTTAATTCAGAGGAAGAGATGAGTGAGCAGCTTTCACTTTATTTTGATACTCTGGAGGAACTTTCAGAGAAAGATCAGGAGTATATGAGCCGGAAATACCGCCATGTACTTGAAAAATTAGACGAGATCGATGCACTGTTAAATGAGACAAGCAATGGCTGGAAGACAAAGAGAATGAGCCGCGTTGACCTGACTGCCCTGCGTCTGGCAGTGTATGAACTGAAATATGACAAAGATGTACCTACAGGTGTAGCTATCAATGAGGCGGTAGAGCTTGCCAAACGTTTTGGCGGTGAGACTTCCGGTTCCTTTGTAAACGGTATCCTTGGCAAGATTGCCAACAGTGAAAGCGAAGAAAAATCAGAATGAAAAACACATATTCTGTAGGTCAGGTAAACCGTTATATCAAAAATATGTTTACCCAGGATTATTTACTGCAGAAGATTTATGTAAAAGGCGAGGTGTCCAATTGTAAATATCATACAAGCGGACACATCTATTTTTCCCTGAAAGATGAGACAGGGACATTGAATTGTGTGATGTTTGCCGGACACAGACGGGGACTTGCATTTGCCATGAAAAATGGCGATAAGGTGATCGTTGGCGGGAGTGTGGATGTATATGAACGCGACGGCCGCTATCAGATGTATGCAAAGGAGATTACTCTGGAAGGTGCAGGAGCTCTGTATGAGAGATATCTTGCATTGAAGCAGGAACTGGAAGATATGGGAATGTTTGCACAGGAGTACAAACAGCCCATTCCGAGATTTATCAGACGTCTGGGTGTGGTAACTGCACCGACAGGTGCGGCTGTTCAGGATATCCGCAATATTTCCTATCGAAGAAATCCCTATTTACAGATTATTTTATATCCGGCTCTTGTACAGGGGGCGGGTGCGGCAGAAAGTATTGTAAAAGGAATACAGATGCTTGATAATACAGATGTGGATGTGATCATTGTGGGAAGAGGCGGCGGCTCTATTGAAGATCTCTGGGCGTTTAATGAAGAAATCGTGGCCAGAGCTATTTTTGAGTGCAGTACACCCATTATTTCCGCAGTAGGTCATGAAACGGATTTTACAATTGCTGATTTCGCTGCTGATCTGCGAGCTCCTACTCCTTCTGCTGCGGCAGAGCTTGCGGTGGATGATTACAGAAGTGTGATTGAAGCAGTAAGTATTTACAGGCAGCGGTTATATCGTGCAATGAGTGGTAAAATGGATCTGTACCGCAGCAGACTGGAGCATTTTCAGACAAAATTTGCTTATCTGAGTCCGGAGAACAGGCTGCGGGAGCAGAGACAGCGTCTGGCAGATCTGGAGAATGCTGTACAAAATGGAATGAACAGGAAACTTCAGGATGAGAGACACAGATTGTCTGTTTATCTGGAACGTTTTGCAGGACTTTCCCCTTTGAAGAAACTGAATCAGGGATATTCTTATGTGGCAGATAAATATAAAAAGACATTGACAAGTGTAGAACAGGTACAAAATGGGGATACCATTTATATATCTGTGACAGACGGTACGATAGAAGCAGATGTTACAGGTACGGTGAAGGAGGAGAGAATCTATGGTGAAGAAAGAAAACTGTGAGCAGTTACAGGAGGAAAAACCTCTGGAAGAGATGTTTGCAGAACTGGATCTGCTGGCTGAAAAACTGGAAAACAGAGACACATCGCTGGAGGACTCTTTTATACTGTACAGACAGGGCATGGAACTTTTGAAACTTTGCAGCGGGAAGCTGGATACAGTGGAGAAGAAAATGCTGCAGCTTAATGAGGATGGTACATTTAGTGAATTTTCAAGATGAATTAGCAAAGAGAACGGAAGAAACAGAGAAAGTGATCAGAAGCTTTCTGCCTGCAGAGGCGGGATTCGCCGGAACAATGGCTCAGGCTATGAATTACAGTATGCTGGCAGGAGGCAAGCGCCTTCGGCCAATGTTGATCCGGGAGACATATCGCCTGTTTGATGGTAAGGAAGAAGTTGTAAAACCGTTTATGGCAGGAATGGAGATGATCCATACTCATTCCCTGATCCATGACGATCTTCCTGCACTTGATGATGATGATTACAGGCGCGGCAGACTGACTACACATAAGGTATATGGGGAAGCCATGGGGGTGTTAAGCGGTGTTGCGCTGCTTAATTACGCATACGAAACCATGTTTCAGGCATTTGCCCTGACAAAAGAGCAGGATCGGGTAATCCATGCGTTGAGAGTGGTCTCACAGAAAACAGGCATTCATGGAATGCTTGGAGGACAAAGTGTTGATGTGGAAAATGACGGAAAGCCCCTTGAAAAAGAGATGCTTGACTATATTTACAGAAATAAGACGTCAGCATTGATCGAAGCCTCCATGATGACAGGCGCAATTCTTGCAGGAGCAAATGAGCAGGAAGTATCTGCAGTGGAGAAAGCTGCCGGAAATATAGGACTGGCTTTCCAGATTCAGGATGATATTCTGGATGTGACCGGCACTGCGGAAGAACTGGGAAAACCTGTACACAGTGATGAGAAGAATAATAAAGTTACTTATGTGACTCTTTTTGGAACAGAGAAGGCTGCTGAACAGGTGGAAGAACTCTCAGAGAAGGCGATCGACCTGCTGAAGAGTCTGAATAAAAATAACGAGTTTCTGTATTTGTTAATTGAAAAATTAATAAACCGCAGAAAATAAAGGAAGGATACAAATGATTCTGGAAAAGATTAAGAAACCTAATGATATCCATAAGATACCATTGGAAGATTTCGAGCCTCTGGCAGCGGAGATCAGGGACTTTTTAATCCGGTCAGTAAGTCAGACAGGCGGACATCTTGCTTCAAATCTGGGAGTAGTGGAACTGACTCTGGCTCTTCATAATGTGCTGGATTTTCCGGAAGACAAACTAATCTGGGATGTAGGACATCAGGCATATACACATAAGATTCTTACCGGAAGAAAAGATGAATTTAAGAATCTGCGACAGGAAGGTGGATTAAGCGGTTTTCCTAAGAGAAGTGAGAGCCCCTGTGATGCATATGATGCAGGACACAGTTCCAATTCAATTTCGGCAGGACTGGGATATGTGCATGCCAGAGATATTCTGGGACAGAAGCATCATGTGGTTTCTGTGATCGGAGATGGTGCTCTCACCGGAGGAATGGCGTATGAGGCATTAAATAATGCTGCAGAGTTAAAGACGAATTTTATTATTATCATAAATGACAATAATATGTCCATTTCCAGAAATGTAGGAGGCATGTCCACTTATCTGAGTGCACTGAGAACTGCAGAAGCTTATACAGGAATGAAGATGGGTGTGACAAAGGCACTGAAGAAGGTTCCGAAGGTAGGGACTGCTCTGGTAGATACTATGAGAAAAACCAAAAGCAGTGTTAAGCAGCTTTTTATTCCGGGAATGCTGTTTGAAAATATGGGGCTGACATATCTGGGACCTGTTGACGGTCATAATATGCGTCAGATGATGAAACTCTTTAATGAAGCAAAACGGGTAGAGGGACCGGTAGTTGTTCATGTCCTGACAAAGAAAGGCAGAGGATACGAACCTGCAAGTGCCCATCCGGACAGGTTTCATGGAACAGGTCCTTTTGATATTAAAACAGGCCGGGTACTTCAGAAGAAAACAGTGCCGGGTTATACAGATGTTTTTTCCAAAGCACTGGTCTCTCTTGGTGAGAAAAATAAAAAACTGACAGCTATTACCGCAGCCATGCCGGATGGAACCGGACTTGTGGAATTTTACAGGAGATTTCCGGACAGATTTTTTGATGTGGGAATCGCAGAGGAACATGCGGTGAGTTTTGCGGCGGGTCTGGCTCTTGGCGGCCTGATTCCTGTTGTTGCCATCTATTCATCTTTTCTGCAGCGTGCTGTAGATCAGATCCTGCATGATGTATGTATGCAGAAGCTTCATGTGATTTTTGCTGTTGACAGGGCAGGGCTTGTAGGCGCAGACGGGGAGACGCATCAGGGCTGCTTTGATCTGTCTTATTTGTCCATGATGCCGAATATGACTGTTCTGGCACCGAAGAATGACAGAGAACTGGAAGAGATGCTTGCATTTGCGGTAAGCTTTGACGGACCGATTGCAATCCGCTATCCGAGAGGCAGTGCGTATCAGGAGCTTCAGGAATATCAGGCGCCTGTGGAATATGGCAGAAGTGAGATTATCCGCAGAGGAAAAAAAATCGCTGTGCTTGGAGTGGGAAGTATGATCCCGTCCTGCATGGAAATCTGTAAAAGACTGAAAGATGACGGCTATGATCCTACTTTTGTAAATGCCAGATTTGTGAAACCACTGGATGTGGATCTTCTTGATGAACTGGCAAAGGATCACAGTCTGTTTGTGACAGTAGAAGAGAATGTGAAAAGCGGCGGATACGGAGAGCATGTGTCTGCTTACATGGAAGCCTGTCATCCGGAAATAAGAGTGTTGTCGGCAGCTGTCTGGGATCGTTTCGTACCCCAGGGAAATGTGGAAAGCCTGCGCAGCCGGATTGGACTTGGAGTGGAAGACATCAGACAGGCAATAGAAGATAGTGAGGAATTAAGAGAGCAATGAAGAAACGTTTGGATATGCTTATGATGGAACGTGCCCTTGCGCCATCCCGCGAGAAAGCAAAGGCATTCATCATGGCAGGCGATGTATATGTTGATGGTCAGAAAGAAGATAAGGCGGGAACCATGTTCCCGGAGACTGTAAAGATTGAGGTCAGAGGAAACACTCTTCCGTATGTAAGCCGCGGTGGGCTGAAACTTGAAAAAGCTATGAAAAACTTTGATGTCACATTGGATAGTAAGGTCTGTATGGATGTAGGTGCGTCCACCGGAGGGTTTACAGATTGTATGTTACAGAACGGGGCAGTAAAAGTTTATTCCATTGATGTAGGATATGGACAGCTTGACTGGAAGCTTCGCAACGATCCGCGTGTAGTCTGTATGGAGAAAACCAATATCCGCTATGTGGTACCGGAGGATTTGGGAGAACCGGCAGATTTTTCATCAATTGATGTGTCCTTTATTTCTCTTACAAAAGTACTGCTTCCTGTAAGAAATCTCCTTACAGATGAGGGGGAGATTGTATGTCTGATCAAGCCACAGTTTGAGGCAGGGAGAGAGAAAGTCGGAAAGAAAGGTGTTGTAAGAGATCCTGCTGTTCATCAGGAAGTGATTGAAAAAGTGCGTGATTATGCCATGAGTATTTTCATGGAGCCATGCCATCTTTCTTTTTCGCCAATTAAAGGACCGGAAGGAAATATCGAATATCTTCTTCATCTGAAAAAACATCCGGAATGTACCGAGGTTATCGACAGCCTGAAGGTATCTGTAGAAGCTGTTGTGGCAGAGGCTCATGGACAGCTGGATTAAAAAGGTTGAGTCAGGAAGAAACTATGGACAGGTTTTATATTATAACAAACAGTGACAAGGATAAAAAACTTGAAATCACAGAAAAAATCGCAGATTATCTGAAAACACATCACAAAAACTGTGAAGTACAGCAGGCAGAAAGGAAACATGAGGGTTCCTTTCATTATACAGATCCTGATAAGGTTCCGGACGATACACAGTGTATTATTGTTCTGGGAGGAGATGGCACACTTCTTCAGGCAGCAAGGGATGTGGTGCATAAGGAAATTCCTCTTCTTGGAATCAATCTGGGAAATCTGGGTTTTCTTGCAGAAGTGAATCAGACCTCTCTGTACGGTGCTCTGGATCAGCTGATGGCGGATGATTACGAGGTAGAAGAACGCATGATGCTGGAAGGAAGGGTGTACCGTGGCAGAAAACTGATCGGACAGGATATTGCATTGAATGACATTGTGATCGGCAGAGACGGTCATCTCCGCGTGGTCCGGTTTAAGAATTATGTAAATGATGTTTATCTTAACTCTTATAATGCTGATGGAATTATTATTTCAACACCTACCGGATCTACCGGATACAGTCTGTCAGCGGGAGGACCTATTGTATCGCCCAATGCCGCCATGACGATCATGACTCCCATAGCACCACACACGCTGAATACAAGAAGCATTATTTTTCCTGCGCAGGATGTGATCACTGTAGAGATAGGAAAAGGAAGACACTGTGACTGTGAAAAGGGAATCGCATCTTTTGACGGAGATACATTTATCCCCATGGTCACCGGTGACTGCATTCAGATCCGGCAGGCAGATGTAAAGACAAAGATTCTGAAGCTGAACCATTTAAGTTTTGTTGAGGTATTGCGCCGGAAGATGAGAGACAGCTGATCAGCAGGAGGAAATAAGGTGAAAGTTGCGAGACATGAGAAAATTATTGAACTGATTCATCAGTATGATATTGATACACAGGAAGAGCTGGCCTCCAGACTTAATGAGGCAGGATTTAAGGTGACACAGGCGACTGTATCCAGAGATATTCGTGCTCTCAAGCTGACAAAAGTGGCAGGAAAGGACGGAAAGTCCCGTTATGCAATTATTAATAATGAATCAGGAAGTCTTGGAGAAAAATATACAAGAGTACTGGAAGATACCCTGCTTTCTATTGATGTGGGACAGAATATCATTGTGATCAAAACCGTTTCCGGAATGGCCATGGGCGTGGCAGCAGCCCTGGATGCGTTGAAATGGCCGGAAATACTGGGATGTATTGCAGGTGATGACACTATTATGTGTGCTGCAAAGACTGCGGACATGGCACTGGGAGCAGCAGAGAAACTGAGAAGTTTTGTCAGATTGAATAAGTGATCCCACGAGTAACTGCTCAATACCTTTGCAGTTACGATCCTGAACTTTTAACATTACAAATGACTTGATTATGGAGGCAATAAATGTTAGCTCATCTGCATGTGAAAAATCTTGCACTGATAGAAGAAATAGAAGTGGAATTTGGTCCCGGACTGAATATCCTGACCGGTGAGACCGGAGCAGGTAAATCTATCCTTCTGGGGTCTATGCAGCTGATCCTGGGTGCAAAAACTTCTAAAAATATGATAAGGGAAAATGCATCCTATGCACTTGTGGAGCTGCTTTTTCAGGTAGAAAACGAGAAAGCACTGGAGACACTGAAAGCACTGGATATCTGTCCGGAAGATGGACAGGTACTTCTGTCCAGAAAAATCATGGATGGAAGAAGCATCAACAAGATTAATGGAGAGACAAGTACTGTAGGTCAGATGAAGGCCGCTGCTGCATGCCTTTTGGATATCCATGGACAGCACGAGCATCAGTCACTTCTGTATCAGGATAAGCAGCTTGCAATCCTGGATGCATATGGAAAAGAAAAAATCCTTCCTGCAAAGGAGAAAGTATCTCTGGCATATAAAGAATACAGCAAATGCAAAACAGAACTTGGTTCCATGAATATGAATGAGGAGCAGAGGAATCGTGAGCTGGCTTTTCTGGAGTTTGAGATCAAAGAAATCGAGAAAGCAAATCTGCAGCCGGGAGAGGATGAGGAACTGGAAGCCCGGTACAGAAAAATGAGCAATGCAAAACTCATCGTTGACTCCCTGCAGCTTGTACATAATCTCACAGGCTATGAAAGCAAGGAAGGCGCCGGAGAGACTGTCGGAGAGGCATTAAAGGAATTCTCTCATGCGACACAGTATGATCCGGAGCTTACACCTCTTGCAGAGACACTTACC
>JAFEHB010000595.1_pt1 | contig 16462 bp, 26 predicted proteins | sample 9267121 | NCBI WGS metagenome assembly JAFEHB01 (sample SAMN17103336, study PRJNA684904) | human gut metagenome | isolation source: diarrhea sample from child under the age of five | host: Homo sapiens | place: South Africa: Mafikeng, Mafikeng Provincial Hospital | collected 2019-09 | reverse complement strand
TCTGACTTTTCGTTTACCTAAATCTGACTTTTCATTTACCCAAATCTGACTTTTCGTTTACCTAAATCTGACTTTTCATTTACCCAAATCTGACTTTTCATTTACCAGTAGCTTTGTAAGCATCTGAAAACTAAACTATTAAGATTTTACTAATATATATAATATCTATAATCTTATAATTTTCTATTTAAAGATTTCGTTTTTAGGTAAACGAAAAGTCAGATTCAGAAAGGTAAATAGGTTCAAAACCACTTTTCAGTTTACCTTCAAATCTGACTTTTCGTTTACCTGCATTATCCGTTCTTATGTCTATCCAGATACACGATGACTGCCTGCAGAGCGATGTCCTTGATAGGCGTACCCGTCTCCATCTTCATCTGCAATATCTGCATGTAGTAGTCCATCGGCACATAGATGGTGATACCGTTCTGCGTCTTCTTGCCAGCCTTTCTCATAGGTGCAGGGTCGGGAGCAGAAATAGGAGCGGCTGATGCAGGAGGAACCGGAGACTGCGAAGGTGCTTCAGCCTGGGGTGCAGGTTCCGGCTCTGCGGTACCCTGCCCGTTCTGCTGTTTCTCCAATGCCTCGGCAGCGCGCTTCTGGCGAGCTTCCTCATTTGCCTCATAAATCTTTTCTATACCTTTGATGGCTGGAGAGTCTTCCAAACCTTCAAACTTATGTATACTATTTTTTGTTTTTCTTGCCATAATCGTAAATCTCTAAACGTTAAACATGAATCATTATTCCGGCATGCTGGCCAAAATCTCCTTCGTAAAATTCTCATAGTCCTGCCCTACTCTGCTGTAAGGCGAATAAGAGAATATATCCTGATTGATAGCCTGCGCCTCTACCATCTTCGTATCTCGACGGGTGTACGAATCGAACATGTAATCATCAAACTTATTGCCCAGATACTCCTTAAACTGCTTGGTGGCTCTCGTCTGATCATTACTCATCACCATAAACAAGCCTCGAATATCAATATCAGGATTCAAGTCTTCACGGGTTTCCTGCACTGCATTCAGAATTTCGGCAATACCTTTCGTTGCCAGCATTTCGAGCTGGATAGGTATTACCACACCCGTAGCCACCGACAGGGCGTTATGCGTAAGCAGAGATAGCGCTGGTGGGCAGTCTATCAGAACATAATCGAAAGCCACCAGGATAGATGAAACTCCTTCTGTAGCCAATTCGTCGCCTCGTACTTCCGTCAGCGGCTTGCCGAATAACTTATACAAAGCCTTGCGTGGTACCGGCATCTGATTAAGGAAAGGTTCGATATTGATAAGCCGGTAAGATGCTGGAGCAAGATAGATGCCCTCTCTTACCTGATAGACGGGCAAGGGAGACTGCTGTATCAGCGCATCGTATACGGTAGGCTTCCCGATATTCTCTGCCTCACTCCATCCGAAGAGGAAAGAGAGACTAGACTGAGGATCAAGGTCAATGAGCAAGATACGAGGCTTGCGCTCCTTGCCATCTTCACCCTTACCGAAGTAACCTTTGCCATAACGGCGAAGACCAGTTGCTAAACTCTGTACGGTTGTTGTCTTACCAACTCCTCCCTTGTGGTTTACGAAGGCGAGGATTTCTTTTAATCTTGTTTCTGCCATAATCTTAAAAGTATTAATTCGTTTATATATTTATTAATGTATTCGTTTCTTTAAATTCACTAACGCATCCACGCATAAATGCACGTTTGTGCGTTTATGCTTTTGTGGAAATATGTAGATACAGAATCATGCTTTTATGCGATCCTTTTGCGTTATTTCTTAAACACGCTACAAAATTAAGAATTTAAATTGATACTACCAAATTTTTTTATAACTTTCTGCGTTTATGAGTGCATTTATTTGTTTATTCGTACATTCATGGGTGTATTGGTTGCTTTATTCCTTGATACCTGCATTGATTTATTTATTCATTTATTTATTCATTTGTTTGTAGATTTCTTTATTGATGTGTGCGTTTATGTATTTATGCGTTTGTGTATTTGTGTATGCGTTTCTGTTTTTGTGGAAATGTGGAAACGTGGAAATATGGAAACGTGGAAATAAAGAATAAAGGTGCAACATACCAAAGTACGAATGCACCTTTTTACCTTACTGTCCCCCCTAACCGTCGTAATCTTGTTGCGCTCGAATTTCACATTTGGAACCGTGAAGGTGGAGTAGGGCTTTTCGCTGTCTTTCTTACCCATGGTAATGGTGATATTGGTAGAGTAACTTAGGAAAACCTATTCCATCAGGTTCGGGTCTTTATCATATTTGCTGGCGGCTTCCTGCTGCCACTCGTCACGCTCTTTCTTATATAGTTCCCTCTCATTCTCTTTGCCCAGAACATCGTTCCAATCCTTTTCAAATTCCTCCTTCACAAATTTCCTTATCGGTCCGAGATACTTCTTTTCTTCCTGACAGATGAAACGGTTTTGCCTTTTGCGGTAGTCAGCTTTCCGAGCAGTTGATTTCCGGAAGAATATTCCAAATTCAACCCTGAACCCTATTTGCTTGCTGTATTCTATCAGAAAAGAAACCAGGTAGTCTCTCAACGTCCCTAGTATATTCTCTTTCTCATCCTTTAAACCGAGTTCTGTAAAGTACAGAAACTTAGATAAAGACATAACTAATACGCCCTTATCGGTTTCTACAGTCAGTTTATAGGACGAGTATTTTTGTTTGTCACCGTCACGGTCTAGAAATACCTTCAAGGAATCGGTCATGTTCGATTTATCTATATGAACGTCGTAACTCTTCAGGTCAGGAATAACCGATGGAATATATTGGGTATATCCAAAGACGTAACATAGATCTTCAAAAGGTATCGTTTCTCCACGATGAGCGACGATAGAAGTTCCAGTATATTCATCCACATATTCAGGAATCTTCCAGGAACCCTCTCTGTCAATGTAATAAGACTCTTTAGAACCTTCTAAACTGTCCTGGTCTTTCTTCCATGCAAGACCAATGCGCTCATAAAATATGCCATAATGATCAAGAAAGATGGCATGATCGCTGCAGGGGATAGTAACTACTACATCATTATCTTTCATGTTTTTAGTTTTAAAATTGTTCTATAATTGATAACGCAAAGGCCTCCGGAATTATTATATACCCTTACGTTTTTTTATTAAATCTCCTCAAGTATCACGCCCTGAAGGGGCAGAAGCTCCTAGCCCAGGGCAACACCCTGGGTAATCATAGGCGCGCCCATCTCGCCCTGTAAGGGCAAAAGCTTTCTTGCGTTTCCAGGTGGTGGCATAGGCTGCGCAGCCACGCCTACCAGATAGTGGGTTTTCCTTGCGCCTACGTCCTTATCACGTCCAAATGGTACAATGATAGGCGACGATACAAGATAGACGCATACAGGCTTAAAATCTCTGGTGTACGATGGTGATGCAAGCAACTCGGCAATATTCATCTTTATGATAGCCGCAGGAACGGAAACGGAAAGGTGTTTTGTTTCTTTCTCGTCTTCCTCCTTATCCTGCGCCAAATCTGCATGCTCCTTAGCCTTCAGCGCCTCCTTGAACATCTTATCCAGCTTCACACCCTTGTAGGCGAAGAAAGCGCAGCCACGATAGCTGTTAGCCTTATTCCGTCTATCATCAGGCATAAACTCCTTACAGAAGCCGGAAAGAGTGTAAACCTTGCCCTGGTATACCACCTTGTTATTGTCTATCGTGATAACCCTCTGCCCACCATGGATAAAAGTAATGATGTCGCCAGGCTCGATGCCGATTTTATCAAAAGTAAACTTGCGGCTATCATCCACAGGCTTCTTTTTCTTCTCAGAAAATGATGCAGCCTTTTCAGAAGATGATACCACAGGAGTAGTGATTTCGCAACTCTGCTGTAAAAGGTCGATAAGATTACCTGCCTTACCAGCATCGTAAACGCCATCGGCCACCAGTTCGCCCACATAGGCATCGCCCATCGTGTAAGGACAGATTAAATAGATATATCCGTTTCCGCATACTGCAGGCTTTGGTGTATTAGCCTCCATGTCCAGATAGAGCACATCTAACTGTGAGATGGAAAGCAGTTTTTCGCCCATAAAACAGAGATTAAAGCTATGAGCCAACACCTCATCCGTAGCAAAGGTAGCCCAATTTTCGCCCATCTTTACCGTGATAACTTTCTCGCCCTGCTTACCGGAAAGATAAACCAATTCTTCGTTTACAGAGCGGATCATCTGCTGGATAGCCTCCCAACTGCTGCCCAGATGCACAGAATGCTCTGCCGATAACTTGCTAAAGCAGTATGCCCAGTTCACAAAACGACAAGTAGAAGGCTCGTAGGAAGTCACGCCTTCAAACTCAATCACAGTAGCCTCTTCGCGGTTATCCAGTTTGGTAGCCATCAGTTCGTAGGTTTCTCCCTTCTTCATCTTTGCGCACATCTTTTTCCAGGTCTTCGCGTTGATAAGCATTTCGCGGGTATCTCCCGATTTCTGAGTGATGGTAACAGGAATAGCCAACAACTTATAGCTATCAGTAGCCACCAGGCGGTTTTTCTCTGTATCTATAAAGATACTGGGGTTTGCCCCCATATTATGCTTTTTACTGACGAAATCGCAAAGCTCTGCCATCTCCCTGGTAGCCTGGAAACATACGCGGCCACGTTCCTTACCGTCCTCCTCCTGATAAGTAAACATGTGCGCATTCTTGCCGATACCGGCAAGACTCTCGAACTTGGTAACAAGACGGAAGATATGCGCAGCAGCAAACTCGCAGCGGAAACTGCCTACCTCTATCTGGATAAGCTCATCCTTCTTATCTGCATCATCCCAATAGAAAATCTTACCCAGGTTCTTTGCTATCTCGCTGGCACGAAAACAACCGTGGTCTTTTCTTACCATCTTCTGCCAAATCATTTCAGCTATTTCATACAGTTTGCTGAGGATAGCCATGTTCAGTTCCTTATTAGTCATAATCTTATAATCTTTTAAAAAACGAAAGTATTAAAATTGATATATTTTATTTGAATGCTCCAGCCAGAAGTGGCAGGAAGAACACTGCTACACCGATGGTAGAGAAGAGCAGCACGGCTATGCCTACCAGGGCGATGGCTGCAACGGAATATGTAATTACTTTTTTCATAATGCTATAATCTTTTTAAAGTATTAAAATTGATGTTTATAATTTTATCGCAGCATCAGTAAAGTTCCACCGATGTTATAACGAGGAGTAACTAGCTGCCGAAGGTAACAGTAGCTACCCGAGTATCTTTACAAATCTCTATGCCTTCTATAACGTAATCTTCAAATCTGTGAGGAGTTCCTGAGCAAAGACCGTTTTCATAGTCACTCTCTAAGCATTGGCGAATTATTTCGACAAGTTTATGAAAGGTAGTTGCGTCTACGTCTTCAGCTATCCTCCATGATCCACCATTAGAATCAGAATTTACAGGATAACCATATCTGATACGTTTCACATTGCAAATCAGCTTGCAATCCTCCTCCTCGATAGGTTCGTCTGTCACAGGTATGCAAATATGCCCGATTACCTGTTTAAAGTTAGAAGCCTGTACCGAAGGACCGCTGTCGTGACTATCCTCTTTCTTCTCCTCACTTTTCTGCTGCTTCTTCTGAGCCTGCAAGGTCGCAGCCTCGATAGCGCGAATAATATCCGTGATATATCTGCTGCCTCCATGCTTTTTGATCCAATCGTGAACGTCATCGGGTACCACATATTTATGCACGCTGCCCTCTGCAGCTCGTCTGCCTTTCTTATTCGTTGTTTTATTAATCTCCATATCTTTTCCGCTTATCCGTGATGCGTAGGGCTGAATGATTATATTACTTTTTCTTCTTTAACCAAGGAAAGAACCAAGAACCTTCCAAATATTGTTGCGCCCTGATAACAGCATACTCCCTGGTATGTATGCGCAAATCGGACGGAATCTTCTCTATTATCTTCCCTTCTAATTCGTGGTCGTAATTCACTTCGCACTCTTTCAGAAGCTCATAGAGAGGATCATCGAAGAATGAGGCAAATATATGCTCCTGAGTGTCGAGGTTTAGAAACTCGAACGAGCAGAAGGGATAATCAAGGAAGGCATGCAATATCTTAAACATCTTTATTCCGCTTATCCGCGATGCGGTAGGGCTTTAAAAACTTAAAATTCTATAATTTTTCGGGTAAATTGATACATCGTATTGTTTTATTTCTTAAATTTGCACTCGTCTTCGGAAGGCTTTTAATCGTACCTTTATGGATATTGATTCAATCGTACCTTTATGGAATGGAAAGAGCAATATAACTTCCGGTGACGGTCAGACTCTTCAAAGTCTGTGGATTCAAACGCTCTTAAAGAGCCAAATTTCTACTATAGTAGATTCGAGCCAGAAGGCTCGCAGTGCCCCGGCTTAGGTCGGGGCTTTTTCGTTTTATGCGTAAACGCCAATTTTATGAAACTCCAAAGTTGTATGGTTATCAGGATAACTACAATCCTCAAACATAACCCAATAACCTTGCTTATCCAGGAATATCTGACCGATTGAGCTTGTACTGTCTTTCGGCTCGCCCGCCAATCTATTGCATATTATCCTAGTCAGGTCTTTATAAGGTTGACGTTGTTCGTCTATGATACGGAAAGAATATATATTCTTATCTCTTCCCGTAATCGTCAGCGTGGTTATTAAACCCTCAATCGTTCCAACTCTTTTGTATGTATCACCCTTACACTCCAAAGACTCACCATTATCAAACAATCGTCTTGCAAGAAACGTTGTTGTATTGTTACAAATAATCTCCGACATAATTATTCCTCCTCTTCTTCTTCCTCATCCTCATTGCTATTCTGATAGTCGTCGCTATGTGCGACCAAATCATCGAGAGCTGCCTTGAAGTCGAAATCCTTTCTCGGATAATCTGCTTCGTCATTTTTCAAATCATCATAAAAGAAATAAGATCGCTCATCGTCAGAAGCTCGAAGGATTCCGCCTTCGGGGTCTATCCAGAAACCAAAAGAGTAGGAATCATTACCCCAGCTATAAACGTTTATCTCGTAACCCTTATAATCGAGTGCAAGAAAATCAACCACTGATATAAACTTGATACCCTCGGAGTCACCGGCAACAATATAGAGACCTCCATTCTCGCCCTCTCGCAAATCGTACCAGGCTTTATCTTCGTTCTTCTTTTTCCACTCTGAAAACTCCTTCCATCCGTTTTCGCGTGTTGAAAAAGACTCAAAGCGTTCACGAACAATATCCTCCAAGGTATCACTGCTTTCCAGGGCTTCACTATCAAAAAAGCCTTCACCAAACTTCGTGTACTTAGCATCACAAAGAAGAATATTTACGCAGGATAATATATTATGTCCACCATCGATTGTAATTCTCATATCTTATCCGCTTAACCGTGATGCGGTAGGGCTGAAAATAATCTAATTTCCGATACCTGCCATAAAGCATTAAGACTCTTCAAGAACTCGCTTCATATCAAGAATAGCATTCTCTAAAGTCCAATCTTCCTTGCTGTACTCACCATCCTTATCCAGAAGCTGAATGTAATAGTACTCGCTATCCTCATTAAATCTAAGCTCATAGTCTTCAAAGATAACCTTGATAGTTTCTACCTGCTCATAGTAAATGATGCCCGTCTGGTCGCCGGCAATATAATAGTAATCGCCGTCCTCTGTCTTCTTGATGTCGTACCAATGCTCCTTGTCTTCGTCATTGATCCATCTTGCCACAGTATCTTCCATGTCGTAACCATCCCCCCAATTATTATCCAGGTAATCGGAAACCACCTGCGAGAAAAAACCTTTTGGAAATAAATCAATATCAATATCCTCAAAAGCAGGCACACCATCTACAACATTAGTCAATCCGCCATCGCCTATTATAATATCAGGATTTGAAAATTCTAACATACCTATTGACTTAACCGTGCTGTCGAGGGCTGAAAATAATCTGTAATGTATTATTTAAACCAGTGAAAAATCGCCGATACTATAACGAGTCAATATCGCTACCAAGAAGGCGAGGGTAAATTTTGGCTTCGAGAATATCATCGTACTCCCACAAGTTGGCACCGTGTTCCTCCTTCAGCTTCGCCACTGCCGCCTTGTATGCCTCCTCGCCGTTCTCGGCATAGCCCTCAAACTCGTAACCTTTATAAGAGAAATCAAAGTTCGGAAGTGAAACGACAGCAGAGAGTCTGACGGTATAGAATCCTTTCGGCATCGCAGCCAGCTCCTTGCGGCGCTCGTTGATTTCTCGGGCGATACGCTGCTTTTCCTGAATCTCCTCATCCTGCTTGTGCTTGCGGTCTGCTGCCTCCTTCGCTATAATAGCCTTCTCGCACTCCTCTGGGGTATCAGCAAGGGCAGGATAGCAATAAATGAAGGATGAAGGGCTACAGCCTGTAGTCTGCAATTTTCTGCCCGCCTGCTCGTCCTGATAAATCTTCTTCAGAAGGGCGTGAACGTTGTAGTTAACCTCCAACTTTCTGCCGCCCGGCTCGTTCTTGTCGGTCAGGCTATTAATAAACTCCTCAGCTTCTTCTGCTGAGTCAATGATAACTTTCTTGTCGAAATATACAAAAAACTTCTTCATATTCTTTGCGCTTAACCGTGATGCGCCTAGGGCTGAATGGTTATTATTTTACTTCAAACTCCTTAATCTCGTAAACAAAGGTTTCTTCCTGGCACTCTACTTGAAATCCCATCACGTCCACTGTATGCTCCGCTACGTGAACATAAATAGGGGTGTTCAGATAGAAATTATCCGCTGTAGGAATAATTGCTTCCTCACCGTCACAAGTGCGTACAGACTGAGAAACTTCTGTGAACTCATCTTTCTTAGGAAGGCTATTGAAAGCCTTTTCTGGGGAGTCGAAAACGTTTGCGATAATCTTATTACAAAGAACAATATATACTTTCTTGTCGTTCATATTTTTGTCGCTTAACCGTGATGCGCTAGGGCTGAATGATTATTAGTATTAATTGATGTGTTCATCGATGCACTGGTCATAGATGGCCTTTGATAAACTCCAATCGGTCTTAGGATATTCACCCCAGCCGGCGCCCTCATTATTGTTGATGTACCACAAATCATCGTCCTCCTTCACGGTTGCAACGTGATACATGCTAACTCCAGTAAAGAAAGAATCCTGATTGTGATCATAGCATACATCGAAGGAGTTATCATCGTTTTCACGATAACGATAACCTGTCTTAATCAACTCTTCTTCTAACATTGTCTTCATACGTTCGTCGCTTCACCGTGATGCGCTAGGGCTAAAATGATTATTATTGTTCTTATTATTATCTTCTTGTTTTATCTGATGCAAAGGTACGAATAATTTCTGAAACTACCAAATAAAATGCACTTTAATTGCGTATTTAAGTGCATTTTTAACGTTTCGTTATGTTTTCAGCACCTCATACCTTATTTATCAGTCATTTGTTCGCCGTGAAGTGTCGATCCTCACATCTTGATAGATGTTGCCAGCCGTGGCAGCGATGGTAAAAATTGCCGCTGCTATCCATCACGGACCGCAGACAGCCCCTTGTAAAACTATAAAACAAATGCGAACGCCTTCGCACATAAACATTTAATTTTTAAAGTTATTTAAAAGAATATGCACCCCGCCGTGGTGTCGCTCCACGCTGCCGGTCTGCCGGACGGGGTAGGGGATTTCTATGCTACATCAGCAGGGAAATAGTGTTTGTTGTAATACTCCTTATATTCCTCCTCGGTCATACTATTCGAGGCCAGAAAACTCTTCCAGTTACCTTCCCGAACGTATTCCTCTTTCGTCTCCTCAAAGGTATGAGGAGCGATGTAATCGGCAGGATAAAAAGCCTCATACCGAAATTCGATTGCATCGCCAACCAAACACCCTGATAGGTTCAGGTCCTCTTCGTCCGGAGTGTCCTCGCTCTCCTCCAAAAGCTTGTCATAGTTTTCAATACTATGCTTAATAATCGTGCGGATGTCCTTTGCCCAAGAGCAGGTATCGTCCGGCTTGATATTGCATTCCTGCAGTACCATATTCACCAGCTCGTCGATGCTCGCGCGGCTCTTGATATAAGCGTTATGATAAAAGTTGAAAGGGATAACGTGATCCAGCTTCCAGCCCTTCTCCTCGTTAACAGATAGTCGGCCGTATGCCTTGCGGCTCTCTTCTGTCACCTGCACTTCGTTCTCTACATTCTCTATAACGTTCATACCGTTCTTATTATTATTCTTTGCTTCCATAATTTCTAAATTTTAAATGTTACTATAATATGATTACTTTTCCAGCTTCTCTATCTTAGTCTCAAGATAATAGCTATACAGAGTACTTATTGAACTCTTACATACAGCCATTGAGCCGTTCACGATATAAGGAGAATGAATGCAATTTAAGTTGGAATAAACATGCTCATGCTTCTTACCTTCTTCCTTGTAGATAGCCTCAAATTTCTCTACTGCCTTTTCTGCATCCTCAAAGGTATGCAGGGTATCTTTACCCTTACGGATAATAAATGTTATATTTACTTTCATACGATTTTCTAATTTCTTACACGTTCTATAATATTACTATAATACCAAACCACAGCCTGCGCCATCGCATCTTTCAATGCTTCCAGATACTTGTCGATAGCCACTGGTGTATCGGTATAGATATGCTTATCTGGATATTTGCCGCCCTGGTCGCCACTGCAAAGATGAATAATACAGAAAGAGCGGTCCTTGTCGTGGGTGGCTACCATACCACGGCGCTTGCAAAGCGCCACCACCTTGTCGAAATATTGTGGCTCGAAGGTGATAACCTGGAGCACGCTCCAGGGATATTCCTGGGCAGTCAGCAGGATTTTACCCTGCTGCTGCGATAGAGCGAAATTATATATAACTGATGATTTCTTCATTTTCTATCTGTTCTATAATGAGTGATTTCTAATTTTTCCGATGGGCAATAATAGGGCAGCGCTCAGGCTGCCTTATTATTGCCAGGGTATGTGATAAACTCGGTGATGCTCATCTGCTCGAAGATGTTGTAATAAGCCATCATCTCCAGGCGGTCGTCGCCGTTCTTAGCCCCGATTTCAGCCTTCACTATATAATACAGCATGTAGGCGAGATAGGCTTCCTGGCGGTCGCTTTTGTGGCTGAATAAGGCTGTACGGTTCCAGTCTCTAATATCATCGCTCAGGAAGGACCAGAAGCCATCGCAGGAAGAATGATTCTCCTTGATCCAGCCGGCTATCTCTTCACGGTGATTTCTTACCTTTGCTATAATCGCCTTCTTCGCCTCGCTGGATAGCCCGATTTTCACCTGGATGGTATCGGTACTGAAGTTATAAGCCAACGGATGCTGAACGCCTACGAAGTATAATTTAATATCCTTGCAAACATACTGCTGGAGCCAGCGTTCCCACTGCTGAGTGTAAGCCTCGCAAACTGCCTTCTGATAGCTGTCATTATCAAAGATGAAATCCTCATCCTCCACTACCTCGTTCTGATACTCGTAATTTGAAATCTCAAAAGCTGAATCCCAGATAGTCTGATAGAAGCCCTCGAAGCTCACCAGGTCGATGTTTGATACATCTAATTTCTTTTTCTTTTCCATAACCTTAAAATTTTAAATGTTCTATAATATGTTCTTTTTATTCCCAGGGAATCCTATTTTGAAGGATTCCCTGATTTGATACGCACGCTATAATAAGGCGTACTGAAAGGGTATCTTACTTCGTTTATGAAGTACTCGACAGATGGTGTACTCATTGCCAGGGTATCTTGGCAAATTACACGTCCATTCATACCATGCACCATCATGTTGAGTGCGCACATTTTACATACCAGCGGATCTGAGTCTTGAGCAATATACTGGAATGGTCGCCCGGCCGAATGGTCCAGTTTGCTAGCCTCGATAAAATGAGCCAGAAGGAGTCTGCCACTGCCAGCTGCACAATCATTCACCGTGGTGCCTTCTATTTTCGCGCTGGTGGCTTCGTTTTTGCCCGAGCCTATAATGGAGCTCATCAGGTTAGAAACACTCTGAGGAGTGAAAAATTGCCCCGTTTTCGATGCCTTACCAGCGGTTAAATACATATCCTCATATAGCATACCGAAAACGTCGAGCCACTGGCCGCGATCCATTGCCTGGCCAACATCATTCAACCAAGCCATAGCCAAAACGCCAAACTTTGGTTTAGCCTGAAGGCGCTTCTGCTGCCAGTTTTTAAAACCGTCCAGGGTACCGTCAAAAGCCTTCACGCTGAACAGGTCGAGCAGATAGTCACAAAAATCACTGAGCGCCGTTTCGTATGGTCGCCCGTCTGCCTTCGTCTGCTGGCTCAGATAATCAATATAAAATTTCTTGTTTATCATAAATCCTCAAAAATTTAAACGTTCTATAATAAGTAATATTTCACACGTTCTATAAACAGGTGCCCTGGATAGCCTCCAGGGCTAGCTGCTAGCATGCCCAGATGTGGCTAAAAAGTGGGTTCCTCTCCAGGTCGTGTTCACGTGCCCAGCTTCTAATTGTGCCGTCGATTTCTAGCAACTTTCGGATAGAAGACTGAATTTTGCGTACCTGGTCCACGTACTTTGCGTAATGTTTGATGCTATCTTTATATCTAGCAATATCCTGTCTTTTATCCCAGATGTACCCGTCGATCACGCCCAGGGCTTTTTCTGCCTCCATACGGTCGCCGGTGAACCATTCCCACTCCTTGCCCTTCTGGGAGCCCCAGGAACCGTAAAACGCGATACCTGGAGCATACTCCCCGTATGAATTAATAGCGCTTAATTCCAGGCAGCCTTCATAAAAGCTACAAGAGAAGCCCGTCGCCGCTTTTGCAGCGTCCAGAAAGCGTTTATTTATCACTTTGCCGTCAAAGGTACTGCAGACATCCTTGAGCGCCTTCAGGGCTATAATTTCTTTATTTGTGCGGTCCACAAGTTTATCGACGTGTTCGCGGAACTTTCTTACTTCCTCGTTTTTCTTGCGACGTTGCCAGGCCTTCACGGCATTCTGGTAATCTTTTTCCGTGCCTATAATATAGGCTATCGGCTCATCGCGTTTTACTATACCACGGCGCATGTAGTATTCATTTTTCAAAATTCCGTACTCCTTCGCGTTTTCTTCGCTGCTGAAACGTCCTGGCTTTTTGGTTGGAATAGAATCACCGGTCCACAAGAAAACGTCTCCAGGATCGTCGATTAAATCACACAGGCGGTCTTCAATTTTACCGATATTTTCTTTCTCTAAATTATTTAAATCTATCTTTGTTTCCATAATTCCTCAAAATTTAAATTGTTCTATAATATAGTGATATTCTTTGCAGCCTATAGAGAAGGCTCCAGGGGTACCCGGAAGCCTTCACAGGCTTATTTCCCGTATTTGTCGTAATCAATAAAAATCTGTTTGATAACATCAAACTGGAATGAGAAGTACACCTGATCATAAATACACTCATTATTTGCGAAAAAGTGTACCTCAAACATTCTGCCTTCATGCCAGATGTCCCAGTGGCAGTTTGCTAAATCGACAGCGGCAAAGATATTATCATATACGGCACCGTCGCCAAAACTAATTGTTTCATTTTCCACTTCTACCTTAAAACCAAGTGCACGTAATAAGATAGCTAATTTCTTTAATTCTTTCATATCCTTAAAATTTCAGATGTTCTATAATAAGTGATATTTTACACATTTTATAATAGTGGGTACCCTGAAGCCTCCAGGGGTACCCCGTTTTGCGTTTATGCTGCCTTGTTAGGCTTCGTTTCGTCTACTTCTTGATAGAGTCTTTTTTCGATTCTGCTGTAGCCTGTTTCCCCGTTACTACAGTGGTATGCAACGGCCAACTCTTCTCCACAATAGCAAGAAAAAACGTACTCTGCTTCATTTCTCAGATCCTCTATAATAGCGTTTAATTTCTTGATAATGTTCTTTGCCTGAAGGTGATCTAAACCGGCGTTCCCGGTCCAATTATCATCTACCACGGAAACCTCGCTAAATTCGGCATCATCAAACATATCATATTCAGGGCTGCCGGTCCAGTAATCACCGGCAGAGTCTATAGTAACTTTACCAGAAAGATCCATACAAGCGCCTTCGTAATAACCGAAACGCACCAGGGCTTTTATTTCGAGTGAAATTTCACAGCCTCCATAAACGAGTGATTTATCCTTGTAAGCAATTACGCGCGCGTCGCCTTCGTACCCGTCGTAATCCTCCCAGCCCTTCGCCTGAAGACCTGAAACTATATTTTGCTTGGCAAAATCATAATCTGTTTCCGTTCCGAACTCATCAAACTCCCCTTCAAGTTCCGGATCCAGGTCGCACTCCTCCACGTCTTCTTTAGTATAGTATCGATTCATACCAATTGCAAAATAGCGGGTGCAATTTGCGCTCATAAAATTACATGTAGCCATAACCTTAAAAATTTAAATGCTCTATAATATATATTTATTAATTCCTGGTGATATTTTACAGCCACTATAAAAGCGGCTTTTATCACCTTGTTAGAAGGTGCCGGCGGTCCGCGAACCGCCTGGAGATCTCAAAACCTTTGCACCTTGATATTTAAAGTTTGAAAAAGAATATCATTATAAAGAAATTGATAACAACACACACACGGCCGCGGTAATTATATTAATACCTATAATTTGCAGCCCATTTACTGTCACGCCTTCGCCGTCGGCGGCAAAGTAAGTTTCAGGCTTAAAAAGCCACTGCCAGGCGGCTTTTATAGCCGCAAAGGTACTTTTATTCAGGCGTGCAAAAAGAAGGGCACACACTGCAAATAAAATGCTTACTAGTTCGGCCGTACCTGGACGGCGTGAAAAAATGATATTATAATTATTCATGATCCTAATATTTTAAAGATTCTATAATATAGTTATTTTGCGGGTACCCTGGAATATCCAGGGAACCGGGGTATTTTTACGCACATCTCATGAAATTATCGAGATAATAACGGGTACCGTACACCGTGAAATAAGGACGCGCCGCCGCCTCCTCGTTTCTTGGAAACGTGTATTTAATTTCCTGCCATCTTTGCGCCGTGTGTTCCTGGTCCATACAATAACGGCGCCACAATACAGCATCGCCGCCGGCGTTAACAACAATACCATAACCGCCGCAATTACTAGTTGCACAAAAACACTCCCCACGTTTTGCGAGCTTGTTATATTCCATTTCTTTTGTATACTTTGCCATAACTCTAAAATTTTTAAATGTTCTATAATTAGGGGGTACCGGGGGGAATAATCCCCCGCCAAGGCCTCAAACCTTTGCACCCTGGAATCTTTAAAATATATTATAATACTGCCATCATAGCAACGGCCGCGTTAACGGTTTTAGCCTGGTCCATGTTGGTAATAACAGGGGTATGATCCTGTACAAATTTCTTTTGTTCAGTACTCAACGCTGCAAAGTTAGCCGCGAACGCCTTACAGAAAGCTTCTGCTTTTTCGTGTTCGTTTTGTGCCACGGCCTGGATCTCCAGGCGTAAAGGTTCACGCATACTTTTAGGGAATTTATCCACGGCGTGCAAAAGCGCCGTTTCATACTGGAAACTTTCCCATGTACGGTTTAAATAAGACACGCGGGAATGTTCGTAATATTTGCCGCCTCCACTTGCAAAAACATGATGGCAAAAGCCGTTTTTTGTGTTGGTAGTATCACAAACAAAATAAACGTGTTCGCCGTTTACTACAAAATCAAATGTTTTGGTATTATATCTTTTAGTACTCATAATTTCTAAATTTTAAAAAGTTTCTATAATAGGGACCGCCGGAGCGGCCCCCGTGTTCCTATGTATTACAGTCTAATTTCTTCTAGATTTGCAAGATCAAAAATTGCAAGTTGTTCATTTGCGCGGCCCGCCTCAATAGCTTCATCGCGGTCCTCGAAAATTACTGTAGCATCATAATAATATAAACCGCTTTCGGAATCATACCATCCGCCGAATGCTAAGGTACGGCCGTTTAAATTACCTGAAGCCTGGAGTTCGTCGATTACGTTTGCAACCTTTGCCAAACCTTCAGCCCCGAAACTGTTTTGCGTCTTCCTTAATGCTACTGCATAACCTGTAGTTACGGGCTGCAAGTTTGCAGCGTTAACAGTAAAACCTTCAGGGTTAAATGCTGCAATTGCAGCTACACTTGAGATAACTAAATTCTTTTTCATAACTTTAATTTTTTATTCGTTTATTATTTTGTTTCTTGTTTACGTTTGCAAAGGTACGTATTTATCTTTATTCTACCAAATAATTTGATGAAAAAATAAAGATTTATCCTTATATTTAACGTTTGGAAACAATATATCTCTTTATTTTTACAGTTATTTACAAATATATATGTTTGCCTAAATAAAAATATAATGTTATATCTTTATTTCTTATTATATATAGTATACCTTATTATATATAGGAAAAATAAAACGGTGGGCGGTGTGTGCTCATCGGTGGGCGTGTCTACTGGTGTTGGTGGGCATATTTCAGACGGAGCCAGGC
>JAFEHB010000739.1_pt3 | contig 16591 bp, 17 predicted proteins | sample 9267121 | NCBI WGS metagenome assembly JAFEHB01 (sample SAMN17103336, study PRJNA684904) | human gut metagenome | isolation source: diarrhea sample from child under the age of five | host: Homo sapiens | place: South Africa: Mafikeng, Mafikeng Provincial Hospital | collected 2019-09 | reverse complement strand
AAGCCTATCCATCCCATGACTAAAGTCACGGGATTTCCGGCCAATATTTATTAAAGTGCCTCGGCTTGACCGGGGTGCCGCTGATGACCACCGTCATCTTAGCCGCCTGCCCGGTCGCCGGGTTAGTGGTTCTCTTCACCCTGCAAGCTAAGGGCGATGCCCGCCCGGCCACGGTCGTGATGAGCGTTTCAACCCTCCTGAGTTTGGTCACCATCCCGCTGGTCTTTTCCTTGCTCGACCTCTTGTAGGGGCGCTGCCGGTTCATCCACCGGCGGTTGGTGCTTCAGCCGTTCCAGTTCCACCTTTAGTTCCAGTATCTTGCGTTCTTCTTTGACCCGCTTGGTCCGTTCCTTGGTAACCCGGGTGACCGTTTCGTTCACCAGCTTGTAGACCATCACCGCCACAATCAAGACGATGGCCACGATATAAGTATCCATAGCGATTCCTCCTCTTAAATGCTATTGTATCTTCATCGGTTACACTAATAACGTGCTCACCAACCGCAGGCCTAGTGGCTAAGTCTGGCCACAGAACACCGCGTACCGCGCTAACCTGTGCCCTATCCTTACCCCACGGCCTGCCTATGGTTGGTCCGCACTTCCAATATTATACAAAAAGAAAAGAGACTGGGAAAACAGGGCTTTCCTAGTCTCTTACTGTATGTCTGAATGTTAGACAGATAACGTGGAAAATAACCGCAGGTCTAGTGTTCTAAGTACGGGCGAAGAACGGTGCGTTTCGCACCAACCGTTCGCCCTAGCTTAGTCATACGACCTGCTTTGGAGGTTATTTCCCACTCCCTAATTATTCCCAACCCAGCTCTTCTGCGTTGGAGGGGAGGCTTAGTTTGCCAGCGGCCAGTTCGGCAAAGGCCTGGTCGATGATGGCAAAGGCTTTGTCTAATTGTTCTTCGGTGATAACCAGCGGCGGTTGGAAACGGAGGATGTTCCCGCGCAGGCTAATGATAATCGCCCCGAGTTCAAAGATCCGGTACATCAGCTTGGTGGTGGCTTCAACGTCGCCCTTACCAGTGGCCGGGTCGACGATGCTAATCCCACCGTTGAGCCCGTACAAGCGGGCGTCGCCAACGAAGTCGTACTTGGCTTGTTCCTGGTCAAAGAAGTCCTTGGCCTTTTGCCCTAGCTTCGCCGAGCGTTCCACCAGGTGTTCTTCTTCGATCACGTCGAGGGTGGCGTTGGCGGCGGCGGCCGTCACCGGATTACCGGCGGTCGTGTAGACATTGGCCGCCGGGCCGAGCGCTTCCATGATCTCTTTTCTGCCGACCACGGCGCTCAGTGGCATCCCCGAGGCCAGCGACTTACCGACCGACATCAGGTCCGGTTCGATGCCCGGGAAGTGTTGAATTGACCACCACTTTCCGGTCCGCCCCATCCCCTGGTTGACCTCGTCAATGGCAAAGAGGATCCCGTTTTGCTTGGCAAAGGCATAGATCCTTTCCATGTAGGCCTGGGGAACCTTGATGATCCCGCCGTCCCCCTGGATTGGTTCAATCACGATCGCCGCGACTTCTTCGGCCGGCAGGTAGGTTTCAAAGGGTTGCAAAAAGGCCTTGTACATCCGGTCGACAAACTGGTCGTCGCTTTCACCGGCTAACTTGTCCCACGGGCTCGGGAAGGGCACCTTCACCACGCCGGGCAAGAGCGGGCCCATCTTACGGCTCATGTTTAAGGTGACGCTTGAGATCGTCATCGAGCCGTACGTGGAGCCGTGATAGGCCCCGGTGAAGGAAACGATGTATTGGCGCCCGGTGGCGGCGCGGGCAAACTTAATGATCGCGTCGTTGGCGTCGGACCCCGAGTTACCCCAGGCGACCTCTACCGGCCCGCTGATCGGTGCCAACGCCGCCAGGCGCGGGGCTAAGCGGGCGGCCTGGGAGTTCGCAAAGTAAGCGGGGGTGTATTGGATCAGCCTGGCCGCCTGGTCGGCGATGGCCTTGACGACCTTGGGGTGGGCGTGGCCGGTATTGGTAGAGCTAGCACTGGCCAAGAGGTCAATGTAGTCGTGGCCTTCCACGTCGGTAATAATGGCGCCCCGCCCTTTATCAATCACAATGTCATAATACTTAATTCGGGCCGCCGAGGAAAAGGCCTCTTCTTCGGCAGCGAGCATCTGCTGGTTACTTTTTTTCTCCTCCATGATCAGTGTCTCCCTTCTTGGCCAGGAATGAGTGACTCATCCCGTATGCGAAGTAAATGACTAATCCTAAAACAAACCATGCCCCAGCGTAGAGCTTTGCTTGAATGTCTAAGCCCATGAACACGAAGAGGGCAGCGATGAAACCTAAGGCCGGCATGACCGGGTAAAACGGCATCTTGAAGGCGGGGTTCGGAATATCCTTCCCTTCCCGCGGCCGCAAGGCGTAAATCCCCAGGGAAACGAACATGAAGGCAATTAAGGTTCCGGCAGAAATCAGTTGGGATAAGAAGGCGAACGGGAAGACGGCCCCGATTACGATGGCGATGATCGTCAAGGTCCACAGGGCGCGGTTTGGCCGTTGGTGCTCGTCCAATTGACCAAGCCATTTCGGCAACATTCCGTCACGCCCGAAGGAGTAGATCAGCCGGGAGCCGGCCATGCTCATCCCGATCAGGGCGGTGAACATCCCAACTACGGCGATCGTTTGAACAACGGTGGCGACCCCACCGTGACCGGCGGCCCGCAGTGCTAACCCAACTGGTTCGGCGGAGTTGGCGTACTTTTGGTACGGCAGCATCCCGATCAGGACCAAACTAACGGCCACGAACAGAACCACGGCGATCGCCAAGGACCCTAAGATCCCGCGCGGCATCGTCTTTTGCGGGTTAACGGCTTCGGCAGAGTTGGCGGCGATCGAGTCAAACCCGATGTAGGATAAGAAGATCATCGAAACCCCGGCGTAAATCCCTTGCCAGCCCCCGAACGGCCCGTTAGCCGTTTCGTGGTACTTGGGGATGAAGGGGTGGAAGTTAGCGGCCTTGATGGCAAAGAGGCCGACGACGATGAACAAGAGAATCGCGAAGACCTTTAAAACCACCAGGACGTTTTCGACCCGAGCGGCTTGCGAAGCCCCCATCGCAATCAGGACGGCGGCCACGGCAATCACGACCACGGAGATGATGTCGACGACCCCACCATCAGTCCCAAAGGCGTTGGATAAGGAGTTCGGCAGGGTGATCCCCATTGGCGCCAAAAGCCCCCGCAGATTGGCCGACAGCCCCGACCCAACGAAGGCCAGGGCGATGAAGTACTCGGCTAACAGGGCCCAGCCGGCAATCCATCCGAAAAATTCCCCGAAGACAACGTTAATCCATGAATAAGCGGACCCGGCGAATGGCATCGCCGCCGCCATTTCAGCGTAGGCAAAGGCCACCAGGCCGGCCACGACGGCAGCGACCACAAAGGAGATCGCCACTGATGGACCGGTGTGAATGGCAGCCACTTCCCCAGGAAGAGTAAAGATGGAGGTCGACACGATCGTCCCTACCCCCAAGGCTAAGAAGTCGCGCACCCGTAATGATCGGACCAGGTGGGCGTCCTTATTAGCGTATACGTGCGGATCTTCCTTCCGCGTAATGGTTTTCCAAAAACTCACTGGTTTTTCCTCCCGTTGACAATTAGATCTTAATTAGAATAATAAGAAAAGTTTAACTCATTTTATCAATCTCACCGGGATTAGTCAATGTTTTGCCGCCGCTAAATTAGAGTTTTATTAGAATAAACTAGATAATATTATTTCATTAATTAACTAACCGCCGTTATTTAAATCTTCTTTTCCGAGGTGGCGCTTTCATTACCGTTTCCATAATTGGTTTAGTCCAAAAAAGAGTGGGCCCCCACTCTAGCCCCGTCGCTAACAACGGTCGGCCAGTGGTGGGTACCCACTCCTCAACGTAGCTTTACTTAAATTGGTGTCCCAGCTCAGCCGCTTCCTGGACGTGCTTGGCCAGCTGACGCCCGTTCCAGGAATCACTAGCCAGGACCGTACCGGCCGGTTGCCAGCGCATGTAGTCCAGCAGCTACTTGAAGTACAGCTTCATGGAGGCAAAGGCGCTGTCATCGCCGTACCCGGAAATCAGGGTGACGGCCTGCTTGCCGCCGTGCAACTCGTGGTTGTAGGCGTAAAAGCGGTCGATGACGGCCTTCAAGGCGGCGTTAATCCCGAGTAGTACAGGGAGGTTACCAAAACGACCAGGTCGGCCTCGATCAGCTTGGGCAGGACCTCGTTTTCCACCACGTCATCCGGGCGGACGGCGACTTCCATCCCCGGGCACTCGTCCTCCAGCTGCAGGAGACTGAACTCACTGGCCCGGCGTCAAAGCGGTAAACTTGGTGGCCGTTTTCCCGGACCGCCTTTTCAAAGGCATCGGCCAGCTGTTCGGACGTTCCCGGGTGGTGCGGGCTCCCAGTTAAAATGACAATTTTCATGGTGTTTCCCCCTTTAGTAGTATTACTTACATTATATAAGGGGTAGCTGCAAATGAGAAATGCTTAACCTGAGGCGAAGTTGATTCATTTTACCTGGCTGGCCTCTTGTAGGGCCTGGTAAAAGTCCGGCAGGTCGCGGTTGAGCCGCAAGAGCTTGCCGTCCTGGTTGGTAAAGCAGTGCTCCGAAGTCCCCTCGCACACCAGCTGATCGTGACACTCCATTCGGTAGGACAGGGTCAAGCGCACCCGGTCGAGGGCGGCAATCTTGGTGGTGATTACCACCTGGTCGCTAAAGGTGGTCGAGCGCTTGTAGCGGCAGTTGACCGAAACGACCGGTGAGATGATCCCGGCCGCTTCAATCTTGGCGTAATCCCAGCCGATCGCCGCTAGGAAGTGGGTCCGGGCCTCCTCCATCCAGCGGACGTAGTTGGAGTGGTGGGTGATCCCCATCCGGTCGGTCTCGTAGTACTGAACAGTGTGGGTGTAGACCGTCCCGGCGGCCGGGAAGACCACCTTGGTCAGGTCCACACCTTGGAGCTTGGCGATGACCGGCTTGGCGGCCCCCAGCCAGTTGAGGTCCGCTAATTCTTGCGGGGTCCCCCACCGGAAGGCATCGTGAGCGACCGCGGTCAGGGCGTTGCCTTTTAAACCAGCGTAAAAGACCTGCATGTGGACCTCACCCCAATCGTAGGTGTGAACGACGGTTGGTAAAACCCGTTCACCGATATAGGATGCGGTCCCCAGCTCCTCTTTTAATTCGCGCATCAGGGCCTGGCGGGGATCTTCACCGGGTTTGAGCTTGCCCCCCGGCAACTCCCAAAAGCCTTCGCCCAAGCGGCCCCCTTCCCGGCGCCCCGCCAGCAGCTTGGCCCCGTCAATGACCACCGCCGCTACCACGTTAATCTGTTTTGCCATTCGAATCCCTCTCTCCGCCGGCTATTTCCCGGGAAATTATTTCCGTCACCGGCCCTTTTCTTCTATAATAAGCGCAAACGAAACGGAGGTCACGACAATAGTAGAGAAACTTGATCTAAACACGCCAGAATACGCCCAGCTGGAGGAACGGATCCAGCAAAATCAGCTGCTGGTCCAAAAACTTAACACCCAGGTCCACGATGCCGCCGCGGTGCGCGAACTGGTCAGCCAGATCACCGGGCGCCCGGTTGACGAGAGCACCGAAATCCGCTTGCCCTTTTACACCGACTGCGGGGTCCGGATTCACCTGGGCAAACGGGTCTTCATTAACTCAAACTGCATGTTCACCGACCTGGGGACAATTACCCTAGAAGACGACGCCCTAATCGGACCTAACGTGACCCTGGCGACGGTCAACCACCGGCGCAACCCGGCTGAGCTCCGTCACTTAGATCTCGCCCCGATCGTGATCAAGCGGCGGGCCTGGGTCGGTGCTAACGCCACCATTACCCCCGGGGTCACGATTGGCGAAAACGCAATTGTGGCGGCCGGGGCGGTGGTCACTAAGGACGTGGCCGCCAACACGATCGTCGGGGGAATTCCGGCAAGGGTGATTGGGAGAATTTGAGTGCGACCCAACCTCCTCGACGGGCCGTTGGGCTAAGGATAGGACACAGGTTAGCGCGCCAGCGGTGTTCTGTGGCCAGACTTAGCCACTAGGCCCGTGGTTGGGGAGCACGTTATCGGAAGTGCGGACCAACCATTGGCAGGCCGTGGGCTACTCATCCGAAAACTAAAAGCAGTGGACCATGGCCCTCTCGGGTCATGGTCCACTGCTTTTTTCAATTAATCATTTAGAAAGTAGTTGCTCGGCGGCTTCAATCTGGGCTTTGACCTGGTCAAACCCGGTCCCGCCCAGCGAGTTCCGCCGCTCGACGGCCACCTTAGATTGGAGGTCGTGGTAAACGTCTTCGCCGATCGCCGGGTCGATCTCTTGGTACTTGGCCAGCGGGATTTCCTGCAGGGTCGTACCGGTCTTAAGCCCCTCTAAGACCAGTTGGCCAACGATGGCGTGGGCCTGACGGAAGGGAATCCCCTTGGTGGCCAGGTAATCGGCCAGCTCGGTGGCGTTGGAGAAGTCGCGCTCCGTGGCCTGCGCCATCTTCTCCTTGTTGACGTGGGCGGTTTCAAGCATCCCGGCCACCACCTTCAGGCTCGGCATGATCGTCTTAACGGCATCAAAGAGCCCTTCCTTGTCCTCTTGCAAGTCCTTGTTGTAGGCCAGCGGCAGGCCCTTGATGGTGGTCAAGAGCCCCAAAAGGTGGCCGTTGACCCGGCCGGTCTTGCCCCGGACCAGTTCGGCCATGTCCGGGTTCTTCTTTTGCGGCATGATCGAGCTACCGGTTGAGTACTGGTCGGACAGCTCTAGGTAGCCAAATTCATAGGAACACCACATGATGATCTCTTCGCACAGCCGGGACAGGTGGGTCATCAAAATGGCGGCGTTGGCCAGGAATTCGAGGACAAAATCCCGGTCGGAAACGGCGTCTAAGGAATTGGCGTAGGGCGCCTGAAAGTCCAAGAGCTTGGCGGTCAGTTCCCGGTCGATCGGGAAGGTCGTCCCGGCCAAGGCGGCCGCCCCCAACGGCATTAGATCGGTGTGCTGTTGGTTAAACTCAAACCGTTCGACGTCACGCTGGAGCATCTGGAAGTAGGCCATCAGGTAGTGGCCGTAAGAGATCGGTTGGGCGTGTTGCAAGTGGGTGTAGCCGGGCATGATCGTTTCGACGTTGGCCGCCGCCTTTTCGACCAATACCTTTTGCAAGTCCTTGATCGCCTGGATGACGTGGGGCAGGCGGTGCTTGACGTAGAGGTGTAGGTCGGTGGCCACCTGGTCGTTTCTGCTCCGGGCGGTGTGGAGCTTGCCGGCCACCGGTCCGATCTCCTCGGTCAAGAGGGCCTCTAAGTTCATGTGGATGTCTTCATTTTCAACCGTAAACGTAAGCTCCCCTGCTTCGAGTTGGTCCTGGAGCTTCTTGAGCCCCGTAATGATCTGGTCAGCGTCGGCCGCCGGCAGGATCTTGGTTTCCTTTAACATCGTCACGTGGGCCAAGGAACCCTCTAAATCTTCTGCGGCCATCTGCTGGTCAAAGGAGATCGAGGCCCCAAATTCTTCGACCCACTTGGCACCGGTCGCTTCAAAGCGACCCCCCCACATTCTCTTAACTGCCATTAATTCGTTACCCCTTGGTGTTGTACTTGATAGATAAAGTCCGGCGCCCCTTCGTCCTTCGTTGGTGCCGCGGGCTTCTTTTGGGCTGGCGCTTGGTCTTGTTGGTGGACCTGGGCGTAAACCTGGGTTGGCAAGCCGTACAGCTTGATGAAGCCAGCGGCGGCTTCGGAATCAAAGGAGTCGGCTACCGTGTAGGTCGCCAGGTTTTCGTCGTACAGCGAGTTTGGTGACTTCCGCCCTTCGCAAATGACGTTGCCCTTAAAGAGCTTGACCCGCACCGTCCCGTTGACGTCCTGTTGGCTTTCCTTTAAGAAGGCCAGCAGGGCAGTCATCAACGGCGTAAACCACTGGGCGTTGTAAACCATGTCGGCAATTTGCTTTTCGATCACCGGCTTGAAGTGGGCCAGCGACCGTTCCAGGGTGATGTCTTCGATGTCCTTGTGGGCGGCCAGGAGGACCGTGGCGGCCGGGCATTCGTAGATTTCCCGTGACTTGATCCCGATCAGCCGGTTTTCGACGTGGTCGATCCGACCGATCCCGTGCTTACCGGCCAGCTTGTCCAGGGTCATGATCAAAGTGGCCAGGCTCAGTTGCTCGCCGTTTAATTCGCTTGGCACCCCGTGTTCAAAGGTCAGTTCAATGACGTCGGGGGTGTCCGGGGTGTCTTCTAAGGCCACCGTCCGGTCGTAGGCGTCGGCCGGGGCGCTCGCCCACGGGTCTTCCAGGATCCCGCATTCGTTGGCCCGGCCCCAGAGGTTTTCATCAATGGAGTACGGGCTTTGCTTGTTAATCGGCACTGGAATCCCGTTTTCCTTGGCGTAGTCGATTTCTTCTTCCCGCGCCCAGTGAACTTCCCGGATCGGGTCTTCGATCTTCATGTCCGGCGCCAGGGCGTGGATGCCAACTTCAAACCGCACCTGGTCGTTCCCCTTCCCGGTACAACCGTGGGCAATCGCGGTGGCGCCGTTTTCCTTGGCCACCTCCACTAACTTCTTGACGATCAACGGCCGCGAAAGCGCTGAAACGAGGGGGTACTTATTTTCGTACATGGCATGGGCCTGCAGGGCGGGCAGGCAGTACTCGCTGGCGAATTCTTCCTTGGCGTCGATGACGACCGACTTAACGGCGCCGACCTTAAGCCCCTTTTCCTTGATGGCCTCCAGGTCCTTGCCTTCACCAACGTCAATGCAGCAGGCAATCACGTCGTACCCCTTGTTTTTCAACCAGGCGATTTCCACCGACGTATCGAGTCCCCCTGAGTATGCTAAAACAACTTTTTCCTTGGCCATAAGCTCGTCCTCGCTTTCTATTTTCAATGATTAATTGTGACTAAGGATACACTCCTTTTGCATGAAAATCAAATAAAAATGCAAGATTTTCGGAAAATAACCGTCAAATAAGCACAAATCACGGATTGTATGCATTTTATTTTGTATATTCACCCCCAGGAGTTCGCTACCAAAATAAAACGACCGTCCCGCCCGGGCGATCGTTTTTTTAATCCGTACTAAATAAGTAGCGCAGGCTCCGGCCCCCGGTGGCGTGGTGGTTAACCACCAGCGGGTGCAGGGCTAGGCGGCCGTGGGGCCAGCTAGTTACCCAAACTGGCTGGGCGCGGGCCGTTGGGTTCGCCACCACGAGCCGGTAGGTGCCGGCGGCTAACTTCCCGCGGTAGGCCACCACCCCACCGCGGCGGTGGAGGGCCAGCCACTGACCGGCGGGCGTCAGCAGGGTCACGGTCGCCCGGCTCTTATGCGGCAGCCAAACCTGGGCCCGGCTGGCGGCGTGGTGAAGCGTCACCGCCTGGCTCAGCTGGGCTCCAGGGGCGAGTTGGTAAGGCCGTTCGCCGTACTGGACCGATAGCGAGCTTTGCTGGGTGGCGACGGTAATCGAATTAGGCTTGGGAAGGCTGGTTAACAGGAGCAGCGCCCCGACGAGACCGACCAGCGGCCACCAGAACCAGGGCAGTCGTGCCCCAACGTCATTGAAGCGGGGCGCCGTCGGCAGGCTGACGAGCCCGAATAAGAACGGGAGCAGGGCCAAGCCATACCGGTCCTCCACTTCCCACAAGAGGACCTCGAAGGCCACGAAGCCGACCGCCCAGACCGCCAAGAGGACCGCGGTCGCCGAGTTTAAACGCAGGTAAATGACCTTACGCAAAGTCAGGGCGAAGAGGGTTAACCAGCCGACCTGTAATAGGAAGTTTTGTAAGACACCGGCCAGCTTGGCGTGGGCCAGGTACCAAGCCGGTGCCCGCTGGGGTCCGGCCCGGTACTCGATTGGCACGTGGCGCTCATCAGTCAAGTTAACCAGCTTGGTCCCCCACTGCTGGAAGAGGCCGCCGACCCCGAGTTTCTTAACCTGGTTCACTAGGGCGCTTTGAACGAACCACTGGCGGGTGGCCAAATTGGGCAAGGTTTCCTCTTGTTGCACCACCTGGCTGTTGTACTGGCCCCCGGTGGCCGGCAGGTAGGACATGTAGATCCAAGAGGTCGCCGGCAGGCGGTAGCGGTCGTTTGCTTGGTAGTGGCCCGCCGTCAGGAGCGCTTGTTTAACCGGCAACGTTAGGGCCAAGGCAACCAAAACCGTAGTAACCGGGGCCAGGAGCTGGCGGCGGGGTTTGACCAAGCACCAGGTTAACAAAACGGCCGGCGCCAAGACGATCAGGTTGGGCTTGATCAACTGGCCGACCAGGACCGCCCCGCCGAGGACGAGTAACTTCGCCCAGTGGGGCCGTTCTTGGTGGGCCTGCCAAACCAGCAGGATCACCGCCACAGCCAGGATGCTGGGCAGGTCGCTGTAAGGAACCTGCAAGAAGTTGGTGTAGGTGACCGAGTTGAGCAAAAACCAGGCGACGACTAAGATGGCGGCGGCCCTGTCTTTGGCGAGTCGGCTGGTTAGGTGGGCACAGGCGAGGATCAGGGCGTTGGTCATTACAAAACCCAGCGCCCCGAGCGTAGTGGCGTCGTTAAACCCAACCAAGCGCCCCACCCAGAGCGGGCCGACCAAGAGAACGGCGTTGACGGCGTTATTGGGGTAGCGGTAAAAGTAGTCGCTGGCCCCCAGTCGAAGTGGCCGCTAGCTAACAGGCTGGCCTGGTAGCGCACCCGGAAGGGGTCATGAAAGACGCTGGTCGGCATGGTCAGTAGCACGGTCAGTTCGATCACCGCCGTCAGGCCGAGCAGGCCCCAACACAGGTTCCGTTTGGTGGTGGCCGACCGCCCGCTTAACCAACGCCAAACCCGGGGGGCGAGGGCGAGGCCGGCCAAAACGATTAACAGGGCGCCGCGCCCTTGTTTAAGGTCGGTCCCGAGGTTGGCAATGGTGGCCATTAAGAGGATTAACACCAGCACCGCCCTGACGAGCTTAGTCATACACGCACCCCACGATATCTTTGAGCGGGTGGTCGCGCAGGACCGTCAGCATCCCCACCAAGTCGGCGCTCGACTCCACCATCCCGTCGTTGATCCACAGCATGATCACGGCGCTTACCTCGCTGGCAAACACGGCCCGCCCGTACTTGGCCGGCAGTAAGGTGGCCCGTTCAAAATCGGCTTGCAAAAAGTCCTCCATGATCGAGACTAACTCCCGCTTGAGAACCGTTTCGATCCGGTTGGCCAGGCCGCCGTGCACCATCGCCATCACCAGTTGCTGGTTTTGCTTAACGTAATCGATCACCGCACGGATGCTGTCCGGCGACAGAGCGTGGTGGGCGGGATCGGCCCGCAGGATTTGGCGAATTTGGCCAAACAATTGGCCCTCCAGCCATGTTTCCAGGTCGTAAATGTCAGTATAATTGTTATAAAAGGTGCCCCGGTTAATCTGGGCACGGTCACACAGTTCCTTAACCGTGATCTGGTTGAAGCCGCGCTCCTCTAGCAGGGCGATGAAGGCTTGGTAGAGGCGGGCCTTAGTTTTGGTTTGTCGGGTGGCGGTCATCTTTTTCTCCTTATTTCAACACATTATTCAATTTGTTGCTTGTTCGCTTTTTTTAAGAATACTACAATAAGGTTGTTAAATAAACACATGTCGAATTAAAAGAGTGAGGTTTAGAAAATGGCATACATATAAGTGATAAACAACACCAAGACCTTCCCGTCCGGTGACGAGCCGACCGGGGCGCTGGACTTTGAAACCGGCCGCGCCGTTATGCAAATCCTCCAGGATATGAGCAGAAAGCAGGGATCGACCGTCTTAATCGTCACCCACAACGCCGCCCTGGCTCCGATCGCCGACCAGGTCATCCACATCCACGACGGCCGGGTGAAGGAGATCACCCACCAGGACCACCCGCAAGACATCGCCACTTTGGAATGGTAGGTGAAGATCGTGAGCAAGAAAATATTATATAAGGACGCCTGGTAATCGATCGGGCGGTCGCCGGGCCGTTTCATCGCCCTGGTCTTGTTAATGTTGCTCGGGACCTTCTCCTTTGTCGGCCTCAAAATCACCGGGCCGGACATGCGCCAGACCGGGCTGAACTACTTTAACCAAACCCACCTGGCCGACATGACCGTCACCTCCGCCTACGGGTTAAACCAGGCCGACCAAGCACGGGTCAAGACCGTCAACTACGGCTACTTCACCGACGCTAAGATTAAGGGCATCACCAACGGCATCCGGGTCTTTTCCAATTCCGGTTCCCTGTCGCAGTATAAAGTGGTGGCCGGGCGCCTGGCCAAGACAGACACCGAAATCGCCTTAAATAACACCCTCAAGGGCACCTACCACCTGGGCGAAACGATCACCCTGCAAGATGGCACCGGCCTTGCTAAAACCAAGTTTAAGGTCGTCGGTTTCGTCAAGTCGGCCGAGTTCATCAACCACAACGACTTTGGCCAAACCAGCGTTGGGACCGGCCAGTTGAGCGGCTTTGGGGTCACCACCAAACGAGCCTTCTCCCTGACCGAGTACAACCTCGCCCGGATCAGCTACCGGGATACCGCCAAGCTCAACGCCTATTCCAACGCCTACACGAAACTGATGAATAAGCGGCAAGCGACCCTTTTAAAGGACCTCAATCAGCACCGGGCCGCCAAGTACCAGGCGGCTAAGGCTAGCCTGTCCACCGCCTTGATTAACCAGGACACCAACGCCCTCGATGCCGCCAGCGTCGACGCCACCCTCACCCTGGTTGAAGACTTCTTGACCAGCCACGGCCTCACCGCCGTTCGTGAACAGTCCACCACCGCTAATCCCGTCCTGGTCGCCGACCTAAACGAAACGGCGCCGAGCGCCCCACTGATCTTATTGGGCCACTTGGACACCATCTTCTCTGTCGGGACCGCCAAGCAGCGCCCCGGCGTCATTGACGGCGAACGCCTCACCGGCCCCGTTTAAGCAGACCCCGACGACGCGCGGGTCCTCTAGGAGCGGGGCCAGGTGCTTTGCAGGGAACCAGTGAAGCCCTTGTAAGTTTCGGTCGCCCCGGAAACTTGGTTGATGTTGGCGCTTTGGGCGGCCAGGGCTTCTTGCTTGTAGGTCGGTAAGGAACGGGAGTTGATTTCGTCAGACTTCCCGCCAGTCGGGTGCTTTAAGACCGTGATCTGGGGGATCTTGCCGCTGGCCACGGTGATTTTGACCTGGATGTCGCCCCATTCGGTGCTGGTTGACTTCCCGGTGTAGGTCCCGTCTTTCATTGTCGAGTTGGAACTGCTAGTTGATGATGATGAAGTAGTGGTGGAGCTCTCCGATTCGGTATCACTCGCTGCGGTGGCTTGACTTTGAGCCGTTTCCTGGCTTTGGTCATGTTTGAAGAGCATTAAGTAACCGTCGATTAGAACCGCTACTGACGCTGCAATTGAAACGATTGTAATCAGAAATTTCTTAAACATGGTTGTCACCTCGCGTTTTAAATTGTTTTATCTTAACTTGGTAAGAACCATTTTAAACTATATTAAGGGAGAAACTATGACGACGACGGGTAGAATTGTGCCCACTTATTTTCTAGTTTGTTACGCATTCCACGCTCTTTTATCTGATAGAACCAAAAAAGCCCCGTAAACCAGCTCAAGAGCCAATTTAAGGGACTTAGATTAGGTTAAGGATTTATTAATCGACCGCCAGAGCGTCAATTGGGTTGAGGGCGGCGGCGTGCCGGGCCGGCAGCCAAGCCGCTAACAAGGAGATGATCAGGGCGATTACGAAGACCGTAACCACGTTGCCAAAGGTGATTTGGATAAAGGCGTAGGTGGCGATCTTAGACAGGGCAGCGTTGAACCCGGCTTGGGCCACGAAGGCAATCACGGTGGCGACGATCGCCGAGAAGATCCCGATGATCAAGGATTCGGCGATAAACATCCGGCGAATGTCCTTCTTGCTTTCCCCCAGCGCCCGCAGGATCCCAATTTCCTTGGTCCGGTCGGCCACTGACATGTACATAGTTACGATGATCATCAAAGCGGAAACCAACAGTGAGATCCCGGCTACCCCGGACAAGATGTTGGTGATCAAGCTGATGTAGGTTTCAATCCGCGAGATCATTGAGGAAACGGCGTTAGCGGTGAAGACGCGCTTGTGGTTGGTCTTGATCTTATTGATCTGCTTGGCAACTGACTTGGAGTTTTCCATCGTGTTCGCCGTCACGGCCAAGGAGCTAGCGTTTGGCTTAACGCTTTGGTCCTTCATCGCCTTAGTCAGGGTCTTGGTGTTGACGTAAGTTGCCCCCACCGAGCTGCTGGAGATTCCGGCGACCTTGGCGGTAAACTTAACGGTTACCGGTTGCCCCTGGCTGTTTTGGGCGGTGTAAGAAAGGGTGACCGTCTTGCCGATCAGGCTCTTGCCACTGCCCTTTTGCAGCTTTTTGGCGACCGTGTTTTGGTCCAGAACCACTTCGCCGGCGCCCGGCTTGTGGCCGTACTTAATGGAAGAATTGGTGCTGGAGTTGTTCCAGTTAGTTAAAGTTTGGGCGACGGTGCTCTTCTTGCCCGCGGCGATCGTGACGTTGGCGGCCGTGTAGATCTTTTGAACGGCGGTCACGTCACTTAAGTCCTTGATCTTTTGGACGTCGGACTGTTTAAAGGTGGCAGCGCCCTTACTGAGTTCGGCCATCATCGACTGCTGGCTGGCGCCAGAATCGCTACCCCCGGATGCATCGCTTCCCTTCACGTACTGGGTGACGATTACCGAACGGGGGTTAACCATGTCGTTAACCTGCTTGTTAACGTAGCCCTGGACCCCGTTACCTAACCCGGAGAAGAGGATCACGGCAAAGAGGCCGATTGCCGTGCCGGCCACGATCAAGAGGTTACGGGCGAAGTGGAACTTGAAGTGCTTGTAGGCCGTCGAAAGCGAGGTCTCAAAGGACAGGGGCTTTGAGGTCAGGCGCCCCTTGTTTTTGTCGACCGGGTAGGCCGGGCGCAGGCGCTCGTCACCGTCGATTTGCCCCTCGGCCAGGTGGACGATCCTGGTCCCGGAATCGGCCACGTGCTGGGAGTGGGTAACGGCGATCACCAGGCGTCCTTCGGCGGCGATCTCATCTAAGATCTTCAAGACGTCTTCGGTGTTTTCGGCGTCCAGGGCCCCGGTCGGTTCGTCGGCGATGATGATCTTCGGGTCACTGGCCAAGGCCCGGGCGATGGCCACCCGCTGCTTTTGCCCCCCGGACAATTGGCTCGGGTACTTCTTAGCGTGTTCACTTAAGCCAACCCGCTTCAAGAGGTCCATCGTCCGGTCGGTGGCTTCCTTGGCGCTCAGGGTGGTCATGTCTAAGGACAAGCGGACGTTTTCGGTCACCGTTAAGTGGTTGATCAAGTTGTAAGACTGGTAAATGTAACCAATCTCGTCGCGCCGGTAACGATCCATGCGTTGTTCTTGGCTGTGATCAAGCTTGTTACCATTGATGATCACTTCACCGTCAAACTTGCGGTCCAGCCCCCCGATGATGTTCATCAAGGTCGACTTCCCACCCCCGGATTCCCCGAGGATCGAGACGAATTCCCCTAACTCAAACTGCAGGTTAATCCCCTTTAGGACCGGGAACTCTTCCTTGCCGAGGAAGTAAGACTTACGAATGTCTTTTAATTCTAAGTAGGCCATTGAAACACTCCATTCTCTCAAAGTAAAACTTAAACATTTGGCGTTAAGATTTAAGCATGTGTCACATTGTACCCGTTTTGCGGGGTATGTCAATAAAGTTTAACATCTTAGTTAAATATTTAACTTTTAAATTTAAGCTTTTAGGGTATAATGGGATTCTAGATTCAACAAGTGGGGGTGAACTCGTGAAGCGCGAAGAACTCAAGGAACAAAACAGAACCCAGATCATCGAAGCGGCCAAGCGGCTCTTTTTGGCCCAGGGGATCCAAAAAACCAGCGTCCGCCAGATCAGCCAGGAGTCGGGAATCTCTTACGTCACCATGTATAAGTACTTTGCCGACAAGGAGGCCCTGGTCCAAGAAGTTTTAACCGGCCTGATCGACACGTCCTTTGCAGACGCCCAGGCGACGATCAAAAACTCCAGCCAGCCCTTTTTGCAACGTCTGCAGGCGATTCCCAACACCTCCTCGCTCGGCGCCATCACCAGTCAGGCTTCCTACGAAGAGCTTTCTAAGACCATCGAGACTACCCCGAAATTGCGGGCCCACGTCCGGGCCAAGCTGGATGGGCTGTTTACCACCTTCATTCAGATTGGGCGCCGTGATGGTTTCATCACCACCCCGGCCAGCGATGAAGCGATCATCACCATCCTAACCTCGCTGGTTTATTATGGCGATGCCAACGGCCACGAACCCGACCCTAAGCAAGCCGAAGGGATCGTTAACGTCCTTTTGTATGGGCTGACGGGGAAGTAAGCAGTGAGTGCAACCCAACCAACTGGCAGGCCGTGGGCTAAGGACTAGACATAGGTTAGCGCGTCAGCGGTGTTCTATGGCTGGACTTAGCCACTAGGTCTGCGGTTGGGGAGCACGTTATAGTAAGTGCGACCCAACCAACTGGCAAGCCGTGGGCTAAGGATAGGCCACAGGTTAGCGCGTCAGCGGTGTTCTATGGCTGGACTTAGCCACTAGGTCTGCGGTT
>JAFEHB010000831.1_pt1 | contig 16641 bp, 19 predicted proteins | sample 9267121 | NCBI WGS metagenome assembly JAFEHB01 (sample SAMN17103336, study PRJNA684904) | human gut metagenome | isolation source: diarrhea sample from child under the age of five | host: Homo sapiens | place: South Africa: Mafikeng, Mafikeng Provincial Hospital | collected 2019-09 | reverse complement strand
AACCGACAGAGGATTAACGTCCTGCGGGGGTTCGAATCCCTCAACCTGCGCCATTTATAAATATAACTCAGGATTCGTTCCTGAGTTTTTTTGTGCTTTATAAGTTATATTATATTTTAGTGGTTCTTATTTGATAAGCATTTCAGTTACCAATTCCTCGATGCTTATCCTTTTTTTATTACTCCCCTATTCTTTTAGGCAAAGAAAAAAAGCTATCGATTGATAGCTTCTTAGAAAATGTTGAAATATAATAGACAAGCACAGATACTTGCACAAATTGGAGCAAGTACTGGAACCCATGCATAATCCCACTGAGAAGTTCCCTTGTTCTTAATTGGTAAGATTGCATGTAAGATTCTTGGACCTAAGTCACGAGCTGGGTTTAAAGCTGGACCTGTAGGACCACCAAATGAAGCAACTAATGCCATAACTAATAAACCAACACCAATGAAACCAGCACCCTGGTTACCATGTTCGAAGATTGGTGAATGTGTAATAGATAATGCACAGAAGAATAAGATGAATGATCCGAAGAATTCGTTTACGAAACCATTGAACTTATTGTTTGTTGCATCAGTAGTTGAGAATGTACCTAAGATTGCATCAGGATTTTCTGTTGCATCATAATGTGGTTTGAAGCAAATATAAAGAATAAACTGACCTACGATAGCACCAGCAAACTGTACTAAGATGTAAGGTAATACTTCAGCTAATGGAACATCACCTGCAACAGCAAGACCAATAGTGAACGCTGGGTTGATATGGTTACCAGAAATTTTACCAATCATAAGAGCTGGAATCATAACAGCCATACCATAACCGATTGCAATGATGACCCATCCACTGTGGCTTCCCTTTGTTCCCTTTAATTCCACGTTTGCTACTGAGCCGTTACCAATCATAACCATGATTGCAGTACCAAGGAACTCAGCAATGAGACGAGTAGTTAATGAAAATGTCATAATTGTCCCCCTATTTAATATTTAATTGTATTTAATGACATTTGGATTATAAAACCTGTATTTCAATGTGTCAACATGTTTATAAAATGTTAATGCTTACATCTGTTTTTTATTGGAAGGTGGCGCTTTATTTTTATTTTTGGTATGATTAAACAAGGAGGGTTTGTTATGTTAGAGATTAATACAAAAGCACCTTCTTTTAATCTACCAGATGAAGAAGGCAATATGCATACTTTAGAAGAATATAGAGGACATCGTGTGATTCTCTATTTCTATCCTAGAGATAATACACCTGGATGTTCTAAACAGGCATGCGGGTTTCGAGATTTGTATCCTGAATTTTTAGAAAAGGATGCAGTGGTCATTGGAATCAGTAAAGATTCTGTAGCAAGTCACAAGAAGTTCAAAGAGAAATATGAACTACCTTTTACTTTGCTTTCTGATACAGAAAAGAAAACAATCATGGACTATGATGTATGGAAAGAGAAGAAGAATTATGGAAAGGTCAGCATGGGTGTTGTAAGAACAACATACTTAATTGATGAAGAAGGAATGATTATCAAAGCCAAGGAGCGTGTAAAGACTGCCGATAATCCTAAAGAGATGCTTGAGGCTTTATCATGAAGATTATCATGAGTCCTGCTAAGAAGATGAGAAGCGACGAGGATGCATCTATTACTCCTACTACACCTTGTTTTCTTAAAGAATCTCAAATATTAGAAGAGAAACTTAAGAGTATGTCCTATGAGGAGTTAAGAAAGCTTTGGAAGACCAATGAAACATTAACAAATCAATGTTTTGAGGAGTTACAAGTTCGTCAGTTTAAACCACTGACATGTGCGATTCATGCATATGATGGGATTGCTTTTAAGTACCTTCATCCCTTTTCTATGAGCGATGATGAAAGAGATTATCTGCATAGCCATTTACGTATTTTGTCAGGTCTATATGGAGTTTTAACACCTACCGACGGAATTGCACCCTATCGTTTAGAAATGGGCGTAAAATTGCTTAATTTGTATCAATTCTGGGGTAGTAAAATATATAACTCTTTGGATGATCATATCATCATTAATCTAGCATCTAAAGAGTATTCAAAATGTATTACTGATTACTTAACGGAAGAAGACCAATGTATTGAGATACAGTTTCTAAGAAATATCAAAGGAAAACTTAAGCAGCAGGCAACCTATGCGAAGATGGCTAGAGGCGCAATGATCTCTTATATGGCTAAAGAAAAGATAGAAAATATAGAGGACTTAAAGAAGTTTAACGATTTAGATTTTGTATTTGATGAAAAGCTATCTAATGATCATTGTTTTGTATTTGTACAAGGGAGAAATGAAAATGAATAAGTTTTTAAAAGGTTTTGTATGTGCACTTCTTGTATTAAGTACTGGTTGTGCTCAAGAAGAGAAGAAAGAAACACCAAAGAAGACCAAGAAAAAGACAGAAGAAACAGCTCAGGTCACTCATACTGATATTACTATGTCTTTTGTAGGTGATATGACTTTAGGAAATTATGCAGGGCAGGCATATGATGGATCTTTTGATCAGGAATATGTGAAACAGGGTAATAATCCTGATTATTTCTTAAAGAATGTCAAGAGTGTTTTTGAACAGGACGATTTAACTATTGCGAACTTAGAAGGTCCTTTGACTGATGAAGAGAGTCATGTTATTAAGTCATTCCCATTTAAGGGTAAAAAGGAATATGCAAAGATTTTAACTAATAGTAGTGTTGAAGCTGTGACAGTCGCAAACAACCATTCTATGGACCGTTATCAGAAAGGGATGGATGATACTAAAGCCACTCTCGATGAGTATGGTGTAGGCTATTTTGGATATTCAAAGAGCTATATTAAGGAAGTAAAGGGTATTAAGTTTGGTTTTCTGGGTTATGCATTTCCTAATGCTGTATCTGATGACATGAAGAATGCGATTACTGAATTAAAGAAGAAAACTGATTTTGTGATTGTTTATTATCATTGGGGCATTGAAAGAAACTATAGTCCTACTCAGGGACAGAGAGATTTAGCACATGCCACTATTGATGCAGGGGCTAATATGGTCGTAGGTAGTCATCCTCATGTATTAGAAGGGATTGAAACATATAAGGATTCCCCTATTGTATATAGTTTAAGTAACTTCTGTTTTGGTGGTAATAGAAATCCAAGTGATAAAGATTCTATGATCTACCAGCAGACATTCCACTTTACTAATAAGAAGATTACGAGTATGGAACATAAAATTATTCCATGTATGATTTCTTCTGTGAAATATCGTAATAACTATCAGCCTATTATTGCAACTGGACAGGATGCAGAGCGTATCTTAAAGAAAGTTAATACAATACAGTAAATGAAAGGTGTTGATCAAATGATTGAAGATATCTTAAAAGAGAAAAAGAATATGACCAGTGGAGAAGAGAGAATTGCGGATTATTTCTTAGACAAAAAGACTTTACTTCATAAACAAAGCAGTCGTTCTATTGCATCTCAATTATTTATCAACCCTTCTATGATTACTCGTTTTTGTCAGAAATTAGGATTTCATGGATATACTGATTTTCTTGAACAATATTTAAAAGAAATTGAATATACAGAATCTCACTTCCAGGATCTTGATCCTAATCACCCTTTTGATGATCAAGATAAAAATACTGTAATCGCAAGTAAGATTGGACAGCTCTATCATGAAATTGTAGATGATACATTAAAGCTAATTGGTCATGATGATCTGCAGAATGCGATTAATTGTTTAAATAAAAGTGATATTATTTATGTTTATTCTGCAGGTGTACAAGGTGATGTGGCCGAGACTTTTAAAGATAAGATGTTGAAGATTGGGAAGAATGTGGTTCTTGAAACAAAGATGAATGAACTCTATTATCGTGCTTCTTATTGTCCTCTTAATTGTACATTTATTATTATTTCTTACTCTGGAGAAATAGAAACAGAATTAAGAGGTGTTAAGAAGCTTAAAGAAAGACATATTCCTCTTCTCGCAATTACATCTTATGGAGACAATACATTATCTCAATATGCAAATTATATTTTGAATGTTTCTACAAGAGAAAAATTAAAAGATAATTTAGGTGACTTTGCGATGAATATATCTACAATGTTGATATTAGATATATTATATGTGAGTATCTTCAATACGGATTATTCTACACATGTGGAAAGAAGAATATCTAGTTTACAAGGATTCGACTTATTTAGAACATCTCAGAATCCTAAAATCAAATAAGCAACATCATTGCCTAAAAAATGTTATAAGTATATATCTTTAGGCAACACCATTGAAAGAAGCCGTTCATTAATTGAGCGACTTCTTTTTTTATTTATAATCTTAGTTGTAGAAAGAAAGGTGATGAAGATGTTTCCAAAAGATTTTCTCTGGGGTGGTGCAACGGCAGCCAACCAGATAGAAGGTGCTTATTTAGAGAATGGTAAAGGATTAAGTACCGCAGATGTGATGACTATAGGGTCTCATGAAAAGAAAAGACGTATTACAAATAGTATTAAAGAGAATGAGTATTATCCTAGTCATAATGCGATTGATTTTTATCATCATTATAAAGAAGATATCGCATTATTTGCAGAAATGGGCTTCAAGGTTTATCGTATGTCTATTAACTGGACACGTATTTTCCCTGATGGTGATGAGTTAATTCCTAATGAAGAAGGACTTAAATTCTATGATGCAATATTAGACGAATTAGAGAAGTATCATATTATACCTCTTGTAACTATTTCTCATTTTGAAACACCTTTAGGGCTTCAGAAGTATGGTTCATGGGAAAATAGAGATGTAGTGGATTGTTATGTACGTTTTGCGAAAGTCTTACTAGAAAGATACAATAATAGAATAACATATTGGCTTACATTTAATGAAATTAATTGTATGTCTACTCAGCCTTGGGTCGCAGCTGGTATTAATAGTGATGATGAGAGAGTAAGAATGATTGCAGCATATCATCAATTTGTTGCAAGCGCAAAAGTTGTAAAGCTAGCGCATTCTATTAATCCTGATAATAAGGTAGGAATGATGTATTGTGGACATTTCTCTTATGCATATAGTGCTAATCCTGATGATGTGATTGGAACGATGAATTTTATGCATAGTATGATGTTTTATTGTGATGTACAGTGTCGTGGATATTATCCTCAATATAAATTAAAAGAGCTGGAGAGACTACATATTACCTTACCTATTCAAGAAGGAGATTTAGAAATACTTAAAGAAGGTAAAGTAGATTTCTTATCACTCAGCTATTATTGTACTCATGTAACCGGGAAAAAGACAAAAGGTATTCTTAAAGGTATGAATGGTTTGGATACAGGTTATAAGAATACATTCTTGCCTAAGAGTGATTGGGGATGGACTATTGATCCCCAAGGGTTAAGATATGCATTAAATTATTTATATGATCGTTATCAGTTGCCTTTGATGATTGTAGAGAATGGTTTAGGAGCTATAGATCAGTTAGAAGATAATAAGGTTCATGATACATATCGTATTGAGTATCTAAAAGCTCACTTAAAGGAATTGTCTAAAGCAATTGAAATAGATGGTATTCCAGTCATGGGTTATACAATGTGGGGGCCTATTGATTTAATTGCGGCATCTACTGGTGAAATGAAAAAGAGATATGGTTTTATTTATGTAGATGTAGATGATTTAGGAAATGGCTCTATGAAGAGATATAAAAAAGATTCTTTTTATTGGTATAAGAAGGTTATTGAAACAAATGGACAAATCTTAGAGGAGGATTAGTAGTATGAAGAAATATATTTTAATGGATAGTGAATATTGTAGTATGGGTAGATGGATTTCTGTTATTGTAGGCAAAAAGTTAGGAATGAAATTATATGAAGGTAAGGATCTTGTAAAACTAGCTGATGAAGAGTGGTTGACTGAAGATTATTTAAAGGATTTTGATAATAGAATTGCGGATATGTCTTTAGAAGAAGTAAAGGTAAGTAATGAAATTAAAAAGGTTCATCAGGCTTTATCTAAAGCCATTCTAAAAGCTGTAGAGAACGGTCCATGTATTATTCATGAAAGAGCTGCAGGTGATGTACTTGAAGGACATGCAGATTGTTTAAAGATACTTTTATATAATACATCAATGGAACATCGCATTCCTCGTGCAATTGCGGATAAGACATATGATTTAGAAGGATTAGAACATGATGAATTAGTCAATTTTATTCATCGTGAAGATCATAAGCGTAAGGTTTATCGAAATGCTGTTTCTCATCATTTATGGGGTGAAAAACAAAGCTATGATATATGTTTAGATAGTGATGTTTTATCTAGAGAGAAGTGTGCAGAAATATTAATCGAAGCGGCATCAGACTGCAACCTTGATTTAGAGGAATGTGCTCAAATTATTAAAAGTTCTTTTGACTGGACAAGATAAGAGGTAAATAGAGATGATCAAAAAACTTTGGAAATTATTTTATTCAATGATCTATCTCAGTACTTTTACTTTTGGCGGTGGCTATGTCATTGTCACATTGATGCAGAAGAAATTTGTAGATGATTATCATTGGATCAATAAAGATGAAATGTTGGATTTAGTCGCTATTGCCCAATCAGCACCAGGTGCTATAGCCGTCAATGGTGCTATTGTAGTGGGATATAAGATTGCTGGTGTATTAGGTATTATTGTGAGTGTTATTGCGACTATTCTTCCTCCGTTTATTATTATTTCTGTAGTATCTGTATTCTATTCTATTTTTAAAGAGAATTTGATTGTTCATTATATGCTTGATGGAATGCAGTCAGGTGTAGGTGCAGTGATTGCTGTTGTCGTTGTAGAGATGGCATTAGGTATCTTTAAGGAAAAGAAAATCAGTTATTATTTGATTATGTTTGGTTCTTTTATTGCGAATTACTTTTTTAAGGTAAATGTTGTATTGATTATTTTGACATGTATTGTGATTGGTATTATTTATTCTTTCTATGAAAGGAGATTCCAGCAATGATCTATATACATTTATTTTTAAGTTTTCTGCAGATTGGTGCTTTTAGCTTTGGTGGTGGTTATGCTGCAATGCCTTTGATTCAAAGTCAGATTGTTAATTTACATCATTGGCTGGATTTTAAAGAATTTACAGATCTAATCACTATATCACAAATGACACCTGGTCCTATCGCAATTAATTCAGCCACATTTGTAGGAACTAAGATTGCTGGTATTCCTGGTGCTATTGCCGCGACTTTAGGATGCATTCTCCCTTCTTGTATACTAGTAACCATTATTGCATACTTTTATCTTAAATATCGTCATTTGCGTTTCTTACAGAATATTCTAAATTACTTGAGACCAGCCGTCGTTGCATTGATTACAACTGCTGGTGTTACCATAATGATTTCTGCATTATTTGGTAGTGAAGCAACAATTATACTAAATAACTTCCGTATTCATCAATTGATTATATTTCTATTTTGCGTATTTATGCTCTGGTATAAGAAATCTAATCCAATATTTGTAATGATTCTTTCAGGGATACTCAATGTTATTTACCAAACCATTATTTAAAAAAGACTTCTGCTGAAGTCTTTTTTAAATAAAATCCAATAAGTTAAGTCTATGATCTTCATATGTACGAAGATAGTCGAATATTTCTTCATGATCATGCATGATACCATTTTCTTCACATATTTGATGAAATATACGCATCAAATGTTTGTTCTGTGGACTAGAGAGAATATAACTATTACCATACTTGTTGATATATGTCTCTTTCAGTCCAGGAAAATGTTGCTCTAATTTAGAATAGAAGTACTCTCTATTGCCTTCTCTTAATGTAACGCCCATATCAAAACAGATAATTCCTTTGACATGAGCATTGATGCAATAATCAAGTATCCCCCTTAAGTTTTCTTCATTATCATTAATAAAAGGAAGAATAGGTGTCAACCATACAATAGTATGTATACCTTCTTTATAAAGCGTTAACAATGTTTCAAAGCGTTCTTTTGTAGTTGAAACGTTGGGCTCTAGTATTTTACATAGATCTTCATCATAAGTAGTCAAAGTCATCTGTATCACACATTTTGAATGTGTCTGGATAGATTTCAATACATCTAAATCTCTTAATACACGTGATGATTTGGTAATCAAGGTAACTCCAAAACCATTTCTATCAATGATTTCTAATGCACCTCTTGTATACAACAATTGATCTTCTAAGGGAATATAAGGATCTGTCATAGCCCCCATACCAATCATGCAGGGTTTTCTTTTCTTTCTTAATGAAATATCTAATAATTTTAATGCATTCTCTTTGACTTCTATATCTTCAAACAAATGATTCATATGATAACAGGCACTTCTAGAATCACAATAAATACATCCATGCAGACATCCTCTATAGAGGTTCATCCCATTATTAGAGGATAAAATACCTTTGACCTTTTTATAATGCATATTACTCCTTTTCTAAGCAAATACGACAATTTGTATAATGAAATCTTTTTAAAATGTTCATATAATAATGTTGGAAAGAGATTTCCCACTCTTTTCTACCCTTCGAGGTCAGCAACCATTCCCTTCTAAAAGCTGACCTTTTTTATTTATTCTTTACATAGAATTGGTTTATTCATTACCTTGTATCAATATAATACAGGTGATGAAGATATGTGATCCCCACCATATTCTACAAATATTACTTCATCAATGGCCAGCTATGCTGGTTTTTTTATGTATTCTTCTATCTTTTCTTTATTTAATGATTCACCAATGACAATAATGATTTCCTGCCCTTTCGCAATTGTTTCAGTAGTAATCTGATCTTTTGTTGCATTAAGTTCTATCCATTGATCGTTTTCTGGTATAAAGCCTTTGATTCTAAATACCTTACCACATAGAGGATCATTAAAGATAGAATGAGTGGCTTTTGTTAGTTCTTCTTTAGTAATAGACTGGTTCATAAAGAACATAGTAGAGAACGCTTCTTCTTTCTTAAAGAACATCTTAATAAAGCCTTCTAATTCATAACCAGAATGAAGAATAGAATCAAAGTCTTGATTATTGAGCCTTTCTAAATCTAAACAGTCTTCTTTATTAAATCTTCTTTTACATTTAATAAGAGCCATTGTGTTATTTAAGTGTGTGATTGTGTTATTGATTTCTTCTTCTGTGGCTTCACTAGAGCGACTGAGAATGATTTTACCAGCATCTGCAACCTGACAGCCTAGTAAGTAATCTGATTGCTTAGAAAGGTTATTTTCTAGCTTAGAATTCACTAAAGCAATCACATTACCAATCTCATACCATTTATCTAATGGTTCTTCATGAAGCACATCAAAGAACTCATCGACATCATAAATACCTGATGGTTCTACTAATATTCTGTCAAAACCTCTCATACCCATAGAAATGAGTTTTGTCTTAAAACGACGTCTATGACAATCTAAATCTCCTCCACCAACAACCATTTCTAGTTCACATTGGTCACCTAATTCTTCTTCTAATACCATCATATCTACATTAATCGCGCCAAAATCATTTTCCAATATTGCGATATGCAGTCCTTGATCAATTAAATATTTCGCATACTTCTTAATAAATGTTGTTTTACCTGATCCTAAAAAACCTGTAATTAAATCTACTTGTACCATAAGTTCACCTCTTGATTTTATTATATGTTGATATAATGTTTTGTCAAACAGTTCACATTAGTGACATATAAGAGACATAGAATACTCTTTAGAAAGTATGTGTGAATTATGTCAAACTATGGACTTAACACACCTATATGTTTATGTTAGGATTCAGTTGAAAGGGGGCAGTGAATATGTGTACTGCTGCATGTTTTAAAGATAAGGATTGTTATTTTGGAAGAAATCTTGATTATGAGTTTTCTTATGGTGAAAAGATTGTTGTCACACCTAGATATTTTAAGTATGGTTTTAGATTTGCATTGGAACCAGATAATAAGTATGCGCTTATTGGGATGGCTCATGTGAGTGATGGATATCCATTATATTATGATGCCATGAATGAAAAAGGATTAGGTATGGCTGGCTTAAACTTTGTAGGTAATGCTTATTTTAATCCTGTTGTAAAAGGAAAGACAAATGTTTGTTCCTTTGAATTTATTCCTTGGATCTTATGTCAGTGTGAAACTGTTGATGAAGCAATAAAGCTTATTAATGAAATGAATTTATGTGATACACCTTTTAGTGCATCATTCCCACCTGCTTCACTTCATTATATGATCAGTGATTCAAATAAGACTATTACTGTAGAAGTAATGAAGGATGGTGTACATATTTATGATAATCCTGTAGGTGTACTGACTAATAACCCACCTTTTGATAAACAGATGTTTAATTTAAATAATTATATGTATCTTTCTACTAAACAGCCTGAGAATACATTCTCTCAAGATGTAAACTTATCTACTTATAGTAGAGGTATGGGTGGTTTAGGATTACCTGGTGATTTATCTTCAGCATCACGTTTTGTCCGTGTCGCATTTACTAATATGAATGTCACTAAAGGATTAAATGAAAAAGAGAATGTGAGTCAGTTCTTCCATATTCTTGGTTCAGTAGAACAGCAGAAAGGACTCTGTGAAGTATCTGAAGGTAAGTATGAATATACTATTTATACATCTTGTTGTAATTTAAACAAGGGTATTTACTACTATTCAACTTATCATGGACATACTATTAAAGCAGTGGATATGCATAAGACAGATCTTGATAATAAAGATTTGACATGTTATCCAATGATTGATGAAGAAGTATTCTTCCAGCAGAACTAATATAGAAACGGGATGCCATTAAGACATCCCTTTTTTAATAGTTAATTCACTCATCATACCATTGAGTTCTATTTGATTATCTGAGTCTTCATCTATATCCCCTTCATAGATGATTTTTGTTTTAATACCTTTTGTAATTGTATTGAATAGACATGATGATGTGATAATAAGTCGTGATGCACTACGTATTGCATTGAGATCAAGTTTACCATCAATTGCATCTGTTTTAATAACCATATCAATATTGCAATCTATTTCTATATGTCCATGAATGTCTAAAAGATCAAGTGATGATGTTTTAATATCCAGTTCTATTGAATCCGAAGTGATATGAAAAAGGGACATAGATGAAGGTAGTACATTACATTCTATCTTATGAATATATTGACTTGGCAGCATCACATACATGTTAATATCTCTTCTTTGTATCTTTGTGACATGTTCTTTACTTATCAAGTTTATATCGAGTCTTTCTTTATTGTCATCAAACTTTATCTTAAAATCCTTCTGCAAGTCCTGATAAGTAGAAGAAGAAAGCTGAATGATTAATTTCTCCCCTTCATATCCTTCTATAGTCACTTCACCAAGAGTTCCTAGATTAATGTCAAAGTCCTTCAACATATCAATATCATATTCTATTTTACTTTCATGTAATGATTGAACATGATGATCTGATGATAAAAGTGTATCTATAGAGATATGAAATAATTTAGCAAGAGACTTGATATTATTAATATCCGGCATACCTGTATCTGTTTCCCATTTTGTAACTACCTGTCTAGAAACGCCTATTTGATCCCCTAGTTCACTCTGAGATAAGTTGAACTTCGTACGATAGTACTTAATTGTTTGTCCTAATGTCATATAGTTGTCCTCCTATCTCAAAGTATAGTCATCTAGTATTCGTTTCACAAGAAAGTATCCGTATCATTCTTATTAATAGATGCTACGTAGCGTAGCATTTACCATATAATCCGATTATCCTTTTCATATATGAATGAATAGCTCATATTATAATAGTTAAGAAAGGTGATCATATGAAATCAGTAAACAAAGAAGTAGTTAATAAAGTAAGAGTCAATCAAATATGCGGACATTGCGATATCACAAAACCTACATTCTATAAATATGTTGATTCTAAGGATGATTTGATTCTTAATCTCTATGATCAGACTATTTCAAATATTTTAGGTGATACATTGACAGGAAACGAAAGCACCGTTGTGGTGCTAATGTTTGATTATTTTTGAGACATTATCAATTTCGGTTGACACGCTTTCATAAAGACTTTTAATTAAATCTATGTTACTATAGTTAAGAAAGGTGATCATATGAAATCAGTAAACAAAGAAACAATTACAGAAGTCTCATTAGACCTTTTTCTCAAAGAAGGATTCAATAATGTAACAGTCAATCAAATATGCGAACATTGTGATATCACAAAACCTACATTCTACAAATATGTTAATTCTAAGGATGATTTGATTCTTAATCTCTATGATCAGACTATTTCAAATATTTTAGGTGATACATACCACCTTTTACAGGCAGATAGTCATTTCGAACAGCTATTAATGATTTTCAATGCATTAATTCAAGAAACAAAAAGATTTGGAAGTGATTTATTCTCTCATATGCTTATCGCAAATTTAAATGAAAATAAGCATAGTTTTGATATGAGAAATTCCTTAACAGACCTTTGTGTGATGATTATAAAGAAGTCTCAGGAAAAGAATGAAATTAAAAACCATACAGATCCACACATCCTATATGAGACTCTTGCTCATTTGTTTACAGGTTATGAAACTGTATGGTGTATTGAAGATGGAAAGACACAATGGAATAAGTCATTCTATCAGAGCTTAATCGCATTATTACAAGTAGAAGATCAATTTGTAGATATCTATAAGAAGTATATTGACTAGGAAGGATTTTATCCTTCTTTTTTTATCTTATCTTGAAAATAATAACTATTGTCACGATAAAAGTAATGATCAAGTTCGTTGCTGCATAAGAGTACTATCTAACGAAAAAAAAACAGGCCGAAGCCTGTTTTACATCTTGATGATTCCAAACGCATTTGCAACTGAACTTAACAAGATAATAGCTGCAAAGATTGGACAAACATATTTAATCATGAAATTGAAGATCTTTTCACGTTTGAATGGATTGTTGTGAGACTTGATTTCTTCCGCAATCTTGTCTACACCAATCACTCTAGATACAAGTAAACAAATGCATATTGCAGAGATTGGCATCATGACTGAGTTCGTTAAGAAATCAAAGAAGTCTAAGAACTGCATACCAATGATCTGGATAGAGGCTAGTGGTCCATAACCAAGTGATGATAATGAACCTAATGCAAGCATGACAATCCCAAGAACACATACAGATTTATGTCTACTCCATCCAAGTTCATCCTGGAAAGTAGATACTGCACATTCAGTTAGGGCAATTGAACTAGTAAGTGCTGCAAATAATACTAATACGAAGAATAGAATACCAATAAGTGTACCAAGTCCCATACTATCAAATACTTTAGGAATAGTAATGAACATCAATGATGGTCCTGCATTAAGGTTATCCATATTCCCATTAGAGAAAGCAAATACTGCTGGGATAATCATTAATCCAGCCATAATCGCAATAGCTGTATCAAATACTTCTACGTTTTCTGTAGAGTTTTCAATAGACACTTCTTTTTCTGTATAAGAACCAAAAGTGATTAAGATACCCATGGCGATAGATAATGAATAGAACATCTGTCCCATTGCAGTCACAACTGTCATCCATGAGAAATTCTTAAAGTTAGGTACAAGGAAGTATTTAACACCTTCTAGTGCACCTGGGCGAGTCACTGAATAAACAGTAATGACACATGATAACACAACTAAGATAGGCATCATGATCTTAGAGACACGTTCAATACCATTTTTAACACCTGCAAATACAATAACAAGTGTTAAAAGTGAAAAGGCGATAAAGCATAATTCTGTTGAAACACCATTAGAGATAAATGTAGAGAAATAGCCATCAGTAGATAAAGCATGACCATTACCCTTAATATACTCAATAAGGTATTTCACTACCCATCCACCAATGACTGAATAATAAGGTACGATTAAGATAGGAATGATGGCATTGATCCATCCTCCAAACCTATTTAAGATAGAGTTTCCAAATTTTCTAAAAGCCCCTACTGGACTCTTTCTAGTCATTCTACCAAGTGTTGTTTCCGCAACAATCATTGTATAACCAAATGTAAGTGCGAGAATGATATAGATTAATAAGAAGATTCCTCCTCCATATTTAGCTGCAAGGTAAGGAAAACGCCAAATATTTCCTAAACCTACAGAGGCTCCTGCAGCAGAGAGGACTAATCCTAGTTTTCCCGAGAAAGTGCTTCTCTTTTCATTGTTTTTCATAAAATCCCTCTTCCTTTTGTCTTTTTTTTAGAACAATCAACATTATATCACAAAAAAGAGATAAGGGAATAGAAAAGTTTAGAAGCTAAAAAAACAGAATCTCATTACTGAGATTCTGTTCTGGGGTTAACTCTTTTTCAATCTTATTAAGAGATAAATTCCAGATACTAAGAACAATGCTGCAAATACAACCAGCTGTGTATTATCTCCTGTTTTAGCAGGTGTCTTATCTTTTTCATTTTTCTTTGTATCTTGTTTTTTATCTGGTACAACTTCTGCTTTTTTCGCAATCAACTTAAAGTCTTCACTGATTGTATGATTATTTTCAGAATGTGTGATTGTAAATGTCTGATCTTCTTCTTTGTTTTTATCAAAACCTGTTAATACAGCTTCTTTTGTGACATCACGACTGAATCCATTGTCATAATAAGCAGTAATTGTAAGATCTGCTTCTTCACCTTTAACATGTTCTTTATTCTGCTTTATTTCAAGCTTTGTGAGTACTGATAACTTCTGTTTTCTAGGAACACTTTGAACATTAATACCTGCCATCTGACAAATACCTCTTGCTTGTAATTCTACTGATTCATAACCGAGTGATCCTGTTTTATAGCCAGAATTAGAGATGATAGAGAGAGGTGCACTATTATTCTCAAGTCCTTCTAAGACAAACTTAGTATAGTATAAGATACATCCACGAGGTACATGGTAATCACTTGTTACAAGAACAACATTCTTAACACTTGGATACTTTGTTTTTAATACTTCATAAGTATTTTTCGCATTTCCTACTGTATCCTGTGCTCTATTTTCTACAATCAAGCGAGATGGTTCTAAGCCCTGTTTTAAGAGCCATTCACCCATTAATCCACCTTCAGTCACATTTGGATTATTCTTTGCAGTCCCACCACCTGTAACGACGACATATGATTTAGGATATTCTTTCGCAATTGCCAGACCTGTTTGAAGTCTACCTACAAGTTCTTCCTTCATCGTACCATCATCATTGAGTGCAAATCCAAGAATAACAACTGACATACTATTATCTTTCGGTAAACCTTGAGGTACTTCACTTACATGAGTGAAATCAGGAGAATTGACTTCTATCCAATAATGCATGATTGAATCCCAAGCTTCTCCCTTTTTCTTATCTACAGATTTTAGTTCTACTAAGACACGTTCAATATCAGTGACTGAGTCTTCCATATAATCTGTATAATAACCAATTAACTGTGAAATGAGGACATCCACATCATTTTCTGCGTGTACTGGTGTCACTAGAAATGCACTGAAAATCAATGAGAAAGCAGTGAATAATGCGAACAATTTCTTATATCGTTTCATAAGTTCTGCCTCCTTTTTTGTCCTTATTTCCTCCTTTAATATACATTCTCTTCTCACTATCATCATACCTATAATAAGCATAAATCTCAATAAATACAGATAAAATAAACTGTTTCTAGGTCACTATAATTATCTTCATTTTAACATTATAACTTATAAAAAGAGTACCGAAGTACTCTATTTACCATCCAGTATTGATTTGATTCCCATAAATAATGAGAATACAAATATAGCGATATATAGTCCGAAATATGGCATACGTACACCATGTTCTAAATAATCAGATAAAGCAATAAGTGCCCAGATGACCCCCATCATAAGATATTGCGCGGCAATATAGCGATAGTCATCTTTATGTTTATTACGTTGTCTCATCACTAGTGCAAAGCCAATAACAGCCGCAAACATTAAATATGTTAACATGTTATATTTTCCTCCTTAATTAAAAGAATAGCACAAATAAGAGTGCTATTCTAGGCTGACTACTCCCACGGGCAAGCCCGTGGGGTTCTTACTGTCAAGTTTAGCTTGTAATCGTACATCATTTTCAGACTTTGGAATACAAGTGTAAATCTATTTAAGTAAGAACTTTTATTACCAAGCAGTCCAACGACCACATTAACGGTAAATTTCTATCTTACGATATGGAAGTATAATCAATCTCCCTGATGTTTATTTTATACTATTTTGATTCCACTATTCAATACTTTGATTCTATTAATCTTAATTCTTTTAATTAAGGCTTCTTCCTTACTGTAACACTTTTCAAATTCTGAAATACATCTGTCCCTATCTATATTCTTAGTCACGTAATCATAGCAGTACAACAGAAATGATGAATACCAGTCTCGTTGTACTAGAGTTCCATCTGCTAAATGATACATCCTGTCAGATAATTTCTTCTTTATGTAATCATCTGCTGTATGGTCATATTGTGATGCTCTATAATCATTAGGCACTTCTATATATGTACCTTGAATTTTTCTTCTACAGCAGCTTAAAACCCAGAAGGGCATCTATTCTTTATAGACTTGCCAAAACGTTTTTTCTTATTAAACTTACCCTTATGCTTAACTCAAGTAAAAATTATGTGGCTTTCATCCCATAGGCAAGCCTATG
>JAFEHB010000828.1_pt1 | contig 16687 bp, 17 predicted proteins | sample 9267121 | NCBI WGS metagenome assembly JAFEHB01 (sample SAMN17103336, study PRJNA684904) | human gut metagenome | isolation source: diarrhea sample from child under the age of five | host: Homo sapiens | place: South Africa: Mafikeng, Mafikeng Provincial Hospital | collected 2019-09 | reverse complement strand
TAGAAGGCGGGATTATTGTACACCTAATCTGTTACCTTATAGTTACAAGGATATTCCTGCCCTTTTTATTTTTTACTTTTGAGGTGATTTATTTGAGAAACACTTACATTTATACGGAAACAAAGAAATTAATCAAGAAATATGGAACCAGAGATCCCTTTGAGATCATGGATCAGATGAACATTGTTGTCGGGGAAACTTCCAGATATAAGACACTGAAAGGATATTGTTTTATGAGCTGTAAGACAATCTATGTCATGATCAGCAGTTTCCTATCAGAAGAAGAAAAGATGATCGTTGCGGCCCATGAATTAGGGCATATCATCCTGCATCGTTCCCAGCTGAAAATGGCTCCAATGCAAGATGATACACTCTACAATATGACGGATAATACAGAATATCAGGCCAATCTGTTTGCTGCCGATCTACTGATTGATGATGAGGAGATCGAAGATATGGTTCAGAACGAAGACCTAGATTATTTCGGACTCTGCAGCTCTTTGAATGCAACTCCGGAACTCATGAGCTTTAAACTATACAGCCTGACAAAACGAGGCCAGGCTTATCATATGCCAATGGAGATACAGAGTAATTTCCTGGCGAAATAATATAAGGATACGCTTATTCTACAAAAGAAAAATATAGATTTATCTCACTGAAAGGGGGATTATTTATGTCAAAACATCATATGGAAAAGATAACCTGCCCTTCCTGCCATCATGATGGGGATTTTGAAGTCTGGGACAGCATTAATACTGTCCTGGATCCTGAAATGAAGGAGAAGGTACTTAATCAGTCTATTTTCCTTTATACCTGCCCGAACTGTGGAGAGACCTTCCGTTTAAACTACCCTATACTCTATCACCAGATGGAAGATCTTGTCATGATTTATCTGGTTTCTGAATCAGAAGTAGAGAAAACATATGAAATATTTTATGAAAAAAATGCTTTGGCTGATTTTCATACCGAAAAGTACTTAAACCGGATTGTGACATCAGCAAATCAGCTCGTTGAAAAGATCCAAATCTTTGATGCTGGTAAGGATGACAGGATAATGGAACTTGTTAAATTGCTTGCGACAGATTCTATTCTCAAAAATGATCCTGATAAAGAATTTGATGAACTGCGCTTTGCTGTCGATGACGATGGAACAAATATTCTTGTAATCATTAATAAGGGTGAAATCACTGGTGCAGTTAATATCGACAATATGTATGAATTTGCTTCTTCACACTGCAGTGATTTCAAAGATCTCCGCGATGATGAGGATATTGTTATCAATCGGGAGTGGATCCTTAACAAACTTGCCGAAGCAGAAAACGAATAGTATATTTGGTGGCTACACCCCCAAGCCCCTGTGAAATCAATAACGCCGGTACTGGATATCAAAATCCCGCACCGGCATTATTGATTGTAATTATCTCTTTTTTCTACCAGTTTATTTCATTGATTTTACGAATAAAACCCTCCCAATCGTCCATACAATTTTTTGTTATACAATCATAGATTATAACTATACAATCTTCCTCAGTTTCATTTTCTTTGTAATCTTTGATATCCTTACATATAATTTCATGATTAGCTTCAAATTCTTTAAATTCTTTCCACCAATCATATTCGCTTTTTTGATATGTTTTATCTACTTCGCTTTTTTCAAAAGCAATTCTAGCATTGACTATTTTTAAAATTATTTCTTTTAACTCTTGAGAATACTTTTTAATATAAATATGGTTCCACTCTTTTCCATTTGTGTAAAGAACCTTCTTATACCATAAAATTTCACCAATAAATTGACCTTCAGCTTTAGTCAGTTTTTCTTTCGATAGACATTTTTGAATTTCATCTATACTAAACAACTTATTATCTAATGCTTTAATCTCAAGACTTCCGATAAGTCCGTTCCAATCTTCTTCTTTAATTTTACCTCTGTCTATATCCTCAAAAGTTTTATCAAGTATTGCAATATCTGGAAAACTACTTAGTCCGTAGTAGATATTTCCTTTCTCCGTCCTTTTTCTATTAAAAACATATCTTTTGGATAGATCTTCTGTCACAGGCTGAATTATCTCTGTTGCTAACGGATAAAGTTCAAATTCTGTATTGTTCTGTGCTTTTATAAGCTCTATTTCTTTTTGGTATTTCTCTTTAGTCATAAATTGTCCTCTTTATAAACTTCCGACTTGCATATCAAATTGTTTTCTTCATTCTATCACAGCATCTATTATTCTGCCATCAATCTTTCGAACCAGGTATCCATGACAATAATAAACTGGCTTGCCCCTTTCCACTCTTGCAGCATTTCATCCAGAGTTTTGTGTTTCTCATATTTCTGCACATACACCCAGGTAGCTATACCACTGGCCTCAGAGATAATTCCCGTTATGATCTTACGCATGATGTCTTCAAATTCCGCGATTTCTTCTTTTGGAACGATGTCATAGAGATCCGGAACCTGAAAATCTTCCTTCTCACAATTTTCATCCACATCAATTAGATTTGCCGTCACTCTCTTTCTGGATTCCTCAGGTAATTTCAAATATTGCCAGATCATTGAGACCACTTCGGACGGTGTGTCTTTTTTGATTGGTGGTAATTGTATAAAATCATTCTTTTCACTCATTTTCATATCCTCCTCAAGATAAAATAAAATCAATAATAGATTCTCTTGTCATGTCCAGTACAGTATCTACAACCACTCCTGCAAACAGAATCAGATACAGAATAGTGCTCAGCACAAACAGGAATGCAACCTGAACCCAGTCATGGTAACAGTATGCAGTCGCTATAATCAACAAAGTGAATAGAAACCCAAGGATTCCTCTGACAACCGCATAAGTCTGTACTGTCATCTTCACTGCCAGGCCAATCACAAAAAGGATCAGCCATACCGGCAGTAATAATATCTTCCCAGCAAGTTTTAAAATAAACATGTGTACCTCCTATCTTACCAGTCCTGCATATCATGGTTCACCTCTGCCTGATAATACCCGTTCATCGTGGACGGTGCATTAAACAGAGCTGCCAGTAAATATTTCTTGATGTTCTTCACTTTGCTTGTATTCCCGCTCATACAGTGCAAGACATACTCTATGTGTGAATAAGTCAGCATCAAAAACTTTTTCTTCACCAGTGCTGTCGGATACCAGTTGCTAGCAATCAAAATCTTGTCGTTTTTACACATCACTGTCTCTACGATCAGGTTCACGATTTCATCAACCTGTCGCATATCGTCATGATGGGTTACTTCCAGTGACTCATAATCAACGGTCTCTTTGACCAGATTTTCATAAGCCTGATATTCCTCAGTAGGATTATCGCCATCGGATCGATTCTCATCTGCAGATACGATTTGATTAGATTTATTATAATTCATTTCAGTATCACTAAGATTAGTATAATTAGGGTTTGAAATGTAAACTTCTTGAAGTTTATTTTCGGGACTTCTAGAAGTTTGATTTTGGGACTTCATGAAGTTTGAAATGTAAACTTCTGTAGATTCCTCATTTTCCTCAGAAGTTTGTTTTTTAAACTTCTTCAATTCATCCTCCAGTGATTTCTCTTCCGTTTTTTCCGGCATAAAAGTTTTCACGTAGATAATGTTCACCTTTCCAAATCCTTGTCTGCGTTTCTCAATCAAACCAATTCCTGTTTCATCATCCAGTTCCTGCATGGATTTTATTGCTTTATTTCGACCGCAATTCAGTAATTCCATGATATCTTCTATCGAAAAGTAAATATATGCTCTGTTATTTTCATCAAACCATTGATTTTTAATGGACAGGGACATACGATCCAGCATCAATCCATATAAAATTTTAGCATCGCTTGATAAGTCTTTAAAGTAACTATCTGTAAATAATGCTTTTGGTATACGGTAGAAGCTGAACTGATCAGCTTCCGCTCCGTAGAAATATTTGAATTTCATCTTTTTATCCATAACTTCCTCCTTTCGTTTTCTATACAGAAGTCCTCTTTCTAAACTTCTGTGTCTCTTTTCTTCTTCTGTTTCTTACTTAATTATTTTGTTCTTGGGACCATTTTTCCAGCAAGGATTCTATCACCCGTTCCATATCATCAGCACTGTAGCTCTCTGGAAAATACTTCGTCAGCTTCTTTTCTGAAAACGTAATAGATCTTGATGGTGTCTTCACCATCATACATTTGTTAAAGATCGTTAGCATTCCCACCTGATTAACCGATCCTTCATTCAGCTGATTTCTAAGAGCTGTAATCTGCTGTGGTTTAATAAAGCCAGTGTCTTTAATATACTCGTAGATCCATTCCTGAACTTCTTTATCGATGTAGGAAATATCTACACCAACTGTGAAAGTCAGCTTTTTGTTATCTACCATATCAAGAAGTTCTGGAATTAGCTCTGTCAGACGGATATATCGTTGAACCTGTTTGGAACTTTCTCCTACTTGTTTTGCCAATACATCTCTGGAAACTGTTCCCATTAAATTCTGGTCATTTTGACCAGAATTATTTTTAGGTCTTCCTGCCTGCCTTTTCATTGCCTCCAACTTCATCCGATACGCAAATGCCTTCTCACTCGGCAATAACTCCTCCCTTTGAATGTTGGCATCCACCATCGCTATTACCGCGTCATCATCCGATAATTCTCTTACGATAGCTGGGATGGTAGTAAGTCCTGCCATCTTTGCTGCATGTAATCTTCGGTGACCGGAGATCATTTCATATTCATCATTGTTGTCCACTCGAAGCAATACCGGTGTCAGCACACCACTAAGCTTTACGCTTTCAATCAGATCCTGCATCTTCTCATCATCAAGAACCTTAAATGGATGATTCTTGAATGCATGGATCTTGTTGATCTCGATTTCCATTGCTGATTCTTCATTAACAACACCTAATAATTCATCAATACTTGCCAGTTTAATTTTTTCACCCGGTCTATTTTTCATCACTCATAACCTCCTGTGTCAGATTCATATATGCCATAGATACTTTACCTTTCGGACAATGCGTGTAGATACTAATTCCTTCTGCACTTGTCTCTGCCGCTTTTACTGACATTGGAATTACATTTTTAAAGATTGCAATCTGGCTTCCATAAGTTTTCTGTACAAGTGCCGCAATATCCTTCGCATAGTTGGTTCTGAAATCTACCATAGTCAAAAGGATTCCTTCTATCGTCAATTTCCGGTTCAGTCTTTTCTTTACCATAGAGATTGTTTTGATCAGCTGCTGTAATCCCTTCACCGGAAGATAGGCTGCCTGGACCGGAATTAAAACAGAATCCGAAGACACCAAGGCATTGATCGTCATCATTCCAAGGCTAGGTAAGCAATCGATCAAGATATAATCGTATCGGGATCGTATCGTATCGATGTATTCCTTCATGATCATTTCCCGACTCATTACATTTCCCATCGTCACTTCCAAAGTTGACAATTCAATATTTGCCGGAAGCAGATCTACATTTTCCTGATGATGCAGAATACCGTCTTCCTCTGATATTTCATCTTCATTAATCACTTTCGTCATGATGGTTGCCAAAGTAACTCCCAGTTCATCCGGCTCTACATATCCAAGACTTGCTGTCAGACTTCCCTGTGGATCTGCATCGATCAATAATACTTTTTTTCCTTCTCTTGCCAGGCCAATTCCTAAATTTACGGTTGTGGTGGTCTTTCCGACTCCGCCTTTCTGGTTTGTAATGGATATCACTTTACACATATGTTGTTCCTCCTGTATTCTTTCATCAAAATTCTTCATCACGGAATGCTTCCAGATATTCATCAATAAGATCCAAATTAACTAACACGATTCTTTTGACATGGTATACTGCTCTGGCATCTTTTGCTAACTGTTGAAATGTATGGACTCCCATGGAATAAAGCATTGCCCCTTCCTCATAACGGACAAATTTCTTGCGTCCTCCTTTGACAAGCTTTTCCAAATCCAGAACCTTGCTTCGGTTATTTCCCATAACGCTTCCTCCTTCTCTTCTTTAATTCTGATACAACCTCAGGATTGCCTTCTAAAAAATCATCCAGAATATTCAGATCCACAATGGCTGTCTTTCGAATCGGATAATTGGCTTCTGCTTTTTTCGCTAGTCTGACAAAAGGCCAGTAGGACATCTTATAAATCTTTGCTCCTTGTGTGTAATTTACAAATCTGCGTTTCTTTCCTTCCAGATATTTTTCCAAGTCAGGTGTTTTTCGTTTTTTCATGGCTTCCTCCTTGTTTCCAGAAATTTATTTGGCAGGTACGTGAAAGGATATGTTTTCTGCATATCATCAAAATGAACAATTGCTATGCCTGACAACAAAAAAAGGACACCTTCCATTGGTATTTCTACCAAAAGAGAAGTGTCCCTTTATACACCTTATTTTTGAAAAATGCTCCTCAAAAATAATCAATATTTTACTTGTAAACAAATAAGTCAAACAGTTAAGAATCCATAGAGCTCCTTATTCTGTTTCCTTATAATCCATACATCATTATTTCAATCTATACAGCTCCAAGCCGTTTCATGTAGCTCCATGTCAATCCGTGGAACCACTTTTCCTGATTGGACGTCTATGACTACCAAACCGAACTCTTTTTTCTGGATTAGTACAGCTTAGCACCTGCCGGAATATGGTTATCAACCATCAGAAGATGCAGTTCTTCATCCTCTGAATCCTTCAGGTTATTCACTGCTGAAAGCAGCATACCGCAAGACTCGATTCCCATCATCTTTCTTGGCGGAAGGTTGGTGATTGCGATCAGTGTCTTACCAACTAATTCTTCCGGCTCATAGTAAGAGTGGATTCCGCTTAAGATCGTGCGGTCTGTACCTGTTCCGTCATCCAGTGTGAACTGAAGGAGCTTCTTACTCTTCGGAACTGCTACACACTCTTTAACCTTTACGGCACGGAAATCAGATTTGCTGAATGTATCGAAATCAACCTCTTCTTCAAATAAAGGCTCAACCTTTACGTTGGAGAAGTCAACTTTTGCTGTCTCTGCTGGAGCAGCTGCAGCTGTCTGAGCTACATTATTTGCTTCATTTTTTGCAGAACCTTGTGATTTCATTGTCGGGAAGAGCAGCACGTCTCTGATTGCCTCAGCTCCTGTCAGAAGCATACACATACGGTCAATGCCGAATCCAATACCACCGGTCGGCGGCATACCGATCTCCAATGCGTTCATGAAGTCTTCATCTGTTGTATTGGCTTCATCATCGCCCTGTGCAAGCAGTTCTTCCTGGGCTTTAAAACGTTCTCTCTGGTCGATCGGATCGTTCAGCTCAGAGTAAGCATTTGCCATCTCCCAACCATTCATGAAGAACTCGAAGCGCTCTACATATTCCGGATTTTCTGGCTTTTTCTTCGTCAGCGGCGAGATCTCAACCGGATGATCCATAACGAACGTCGGCTGAAGCAGATGCTCCTCTACAAACTCCTCAAAGAAGAGATTCAGGATATCACCTTTTTTATGTCTCTCTTCAAACTCAATATGATGCTCTTTTGCAAGTTCTCTTGCCTGCTCCAGAGTCTCAACTTCATTCCAGTCAACGCCTGCGTACTTCTTCACTGCGTCAACCATCGTGATACGCTCGAACGGCTTACCGAGATCCATCGGGATTCCCTTGTATACGATCTGTGTCGTTCCAAGCACTTCCTGTGCAACAAAGCGATACAGGTTCTCTGTCAGATCCATCATGCCGTGGTAATCTGTAAATGCCTGGTAAAGCTCCATCAAAGTGAACTCCGGGTTATGTCTTGTATCAAGACCCTCATTACGGAATACACGTCCGATCTCATATACCTTCTCGAGTCCTCCGACGATCAGTCTCTTCAGGTACAGCTCAAGGGAAATACGAAGCTTCAGATCTTCGTTCAGGGCATTGAAGTGTGTCTCGAACGGTCTTGCTGCTGCTCCACCTGCGTTCTGTACAAGCATTGGAGTCTCAACTTCCATAAATCCTTCTCCGCTTAAGTACTTGCGGATCGCACTGAGAATCTTGGAACGCTTGATAAAGGTATCTTTAGACTCTGTATTCATGATCAGGTCTACATATCTCTGACGGTAACGGGTATCTACATCTGTCAAACCGTGGAACTTCTCCGGGAGGATCTGTAAGCTCTTGGAGAGGAGTGTCACCTTCTCTGCATGGATAGAAATCTCACCTGTTCTTGTTCTGAAAGCAAATCCTTCCACTCCGAAGATATCACCGATATCCGATTTTTTAAAATCAGCGTAAGACTCTGTTCCGATCGCATCTCTTGCAACGTATACCTGGATGCTTCCCTGTAAATCCTGGATATTGCAGAAAGAGGCCTTGCCCATGACTCTCTTAAACATCATACGTCCTGCAATTGCCACATGGATCGGGCTTGCGTCCATGATATTTCTTCTCTCTTCGTAATCCTTTTTAAGAGCTTCTTTCGCCTGCTCCTCATCCATTCCCTCTACGTTCGGCTCCTGGCGGTCTTTTAACAGCTCAGTCTCATGTGCCTCGTAAAGACCTTTCACCTCAAGCGAATGATGTGTCTGATCGAACTTTGTAATCTGGAACGGGTCTCTTCCGTTCTGCTGCAGCTCTGCAAGTTTCTCGCGGCGAACCTTCAGTAAGTGGTTAATGTCCTGTTCCTGTGTCTGCTGTGCCAATCTCTTCACTCCCTTTTCTTTGTATTTTATTAGATATTTCTCTGGATAGAAAGTACTTTATACTGCATAATTCCGGCCGGTGTTTCTACATCGACAATATCATCCTTGTGCGCGCCGATCAGCGCTTTTCCTACCGGAGACTCATTGGAAATTTTTCCTTCCAGGCTGTTTGCCTCGGTGGAACCAACGATCTGGAACTCAATTTCTTCGTCATACTCCAGATCCAGTACGTCTACTTTACATCCGATGTTGATCTTATCGGAATCTACTTCGTCCTCAACAACAACCTCTGCGTTTTTCAGGATTTTTTCGATCTCTTCAATTCTTGCCTCGATGTCACGCTGCTCATCTTTTGCTGCATCGTACTCGGCGTTCTCGGAAAGGTCTCCCTGCTCTCTTGCTTCTTTGATTTTACCGGCGATCTCTCTACGTTTGTTTACTTTGAGATCATGAAGCTCGTCCTCCAGTTTTTTCAGGCCGGCATAGGTAAGAATCGTTTTTTTCTGTTCCATTTTATACACCCTTTCTATCGTTTCTGTATCCAGTCATATCTGATTTTATTCTGTAAACTCTCCGGAAATGCGCTGTATTTTCAGTATTCCCGGTTGAAATAAGGATAGACTCCGCCTATCCTAACAATTAAAGTAGTATAAAGGATTGCCCACGGAATGTCAAGAAAAAAAGAAACGCAGGAAAGATTTTCTTTTTCACAAATCCTTCCTGCATCTTTCTCTTATTTTTCCTTTATTTTTCGGATGAGCTTCCTGTCAGTGCTTTCTTTTTCCAATTTCCTTTTTTATAGAAAATCAGCGTCAGAAGCGCACCCATGCACCAGCTTACCAGCATGGAAATCCAGAGTACCTGATATCGTCCGTTTGGCAGCTCCGGCGTTCTGGTCAGAAAGGCCAGACCGTATGCCAGCGGCACACGGATTACAACGGTAACAACCATCGAAATCCACATCGGGGTCATCGTATCGCCTGCTCCACGCATGACGCCGGAAAGCGACTGTGTTATTGCCATGGCAATATAGCCGACCGCAAGGATCTTCATCATATTGGCACTTAATGTTACGAGCTCTGTGGTATTCGTAAAGATTCCCATCAGATGATGGCCGAAAATAACAATTAAAAGGGTAATGGTCGTTGAGGTTCCGACTGCAATCAGTGTTCCCTGTTTTGCGCCCTGCTCTACGCGGTCCATACGGCGTGCACCGACATTCTGACCGGCATACGTTGTCATCGCGGTACCAAACGAAAAGTTCGGCATCATTGCAAAGCCATCGACACGCATGATGATAACATTCGCGGCGATAACCATTTCACCGAAGCTGTTGGTCAGCGACTGTACGATAACCATCGCCATGGAGAAGATCGCCTGGGTAATACCGGACGGCAGACCAAGGCGGATAATTTCCATCGAATACTGTTTTTTCATTTTCAGGTATTTGGGTCTGAAATCAAAAATGTCGGTCATACGCATCAGACGCCACATGCAGAGTACTGCAGAAATTGCCTGCGCAATCACGGTCGCGTATGCAACTCCGGCAACACCCATGTGGAACTGGGAAACGAATACAATATCCAACACAATGTTGATGACCGTTGCCACCAGCAGATAAATCAGCGCCGAAATCGAATCGCCGAGTCCGCGAAGGATACCACATAGAATGTTATAGTACGCACTGCCGGCACAGCCCACCATCAGGATCACCAGATACGATGTACACCAGTCGATGATAGAATCCGGTGTTTTCAGCATTTCCAGCAGCGGCCTTGAGAGGACGGCTCCCAGAATCATAATAATGATGGAAGAAATTGCTGTCAGCGTGACGCAGTTTCCGATCGTCATCGAAAGCTCTTTTCTTTGTTTTGCCCCAAAATACTGCGACACCATGACGCCGGCGCCGACGGAAATTCCGACGAACAGAACCAGAAGCAGGTTTAAGATCGGGCTGGCGCTTCCAACTGCCGCAAGCGCATTGTCCCCGACATATTTTCCGATTACAATACTGTCAACCGTGTTGTAGAGCTGCTGGGCAATGTTGCCGATCAGCATAGGGATTGTAAAAGTTACAATCTTTTCCCACGGCTTTCCCACCGTCATGTCGGACGGTGCGAAAAGTTCCTTCATAGTCATACACTACACTCCCTCTTTTGTATTTTTTGTCCCAATACCTCTGTTTATCAGTATAGCATAAAAAAAGCACCCATGATATATCAATATTGGCATATCATAGGTACCTTTTTGACTTGTTTTTATCCTCGTTCCCACTCATTCAGCATCTGTTCCAGCGCCTGCAGGCTCTCCACCTGATTGATCGCCGCGCGCAGCTTTGCCGAATGCGGAAAGCCTGCCGTATACCATGCAACATGCTTGCGCATCTCGCGGATGCCGATCGCTCCGCCTTTGTATTCCACCTGCATCCGTGCATGGCGGAGCATCATTTCTTTTACCTCATGCTGGGTCGGCCTTGCAAGCGTTTCGCCTGTTTCCATATAATGAAGAATCTGTTTAAAAATCCACGGATTTCCTTCCGCGCCGCGTCCGATCATGATTCCGTCACAGCCGGTCTGCTCCACCAGTGCCTCGGCACTCGCCGCATCTGTCACATCGCCGTTTCCGATAACCGGAATCGAGACTGCCTCTTTTACCCGGCGGATGATATCCCAGTCTGCTTTTCCGGAATAAAACTGCGCTCTCGTTCTTCCATGAACCGCAATTGCGGCCACTCCGCAGTCCTCGAGGATCTTCGCAATTTCCACAGCATTCGCCGATTCTTCGTTAAAGCCCTTTCGAATCTTTACGGTTACAGGCTTTTTCACTGCCTTTACCATGCTTGTCACGATTTTCCTCACCAGATGCGGATCCTTCATAAGGGCCGAGCCTTCGCCGTTATTGACAACCTTTGGCACCGGACAGCCCATGTTAAAATCCAGAATATCAAACGGCCTTTCTTCGATCTGAGCGGCAATCTGCCCCAAAATTTCCGGATCACTGCCGAAAAGCTGCAGGGACACCGGATGCTCACCCGGATCGATCGTCATCAGATCCTCGGTATTTTTATTTTTATATAAAATTGCCTTCGCACTCACCATTTCCATACAGATCAGGCCCGCACCCTGCTCCTTGCACAGAACACGAAACGGCAGATCCGTCACCCCCGCCATCGGTGCAAGCACGAGTGGGTTTGGCATCTCCACGTTTCCGATTTTCAGTGGCGGCATCTTTTGCAGTGTACGTTTCTTATTTTCCATTCGGCTTCTCTCCGTCCTCTTCCATCAGCGCCTCCTCCGGCACCTCCTCACCGAGGAAGAAGACACGGTAATACAGCTCCAGGGATTCCAGAAGCTCCTTTTTTTCTTCCTGATACTGCTTAATCCGAAGAGCGCCGCCGATCTCGTCGTACATCGCATCTGCGTCTACGGCCTCTGTCTCAAACTGCAGACTTCCGTCGCTGTCGAACCACATGGTAAAAATACCGCCGATTTCCACCGTAAACATAACACACATAACATGAAGCTCATCCTGCACAGACTGTGGCAGGGATGCAAAATCCTGGTTAAAATAATATTTCTGTTCATATGCACTTGCTCCGCAGAGCACTACTTTTTCATTATCTGAATACATGATTTTTCCTTTCTCTTCCTTTTCCGGTCTCTCTATACGTAGCTGTATAAGCCTCGCACCGAAACCTCGCCGGAATGCACCTCAACAATCGTTCCGTCCTCTTTTTGCACGCGCAGCTCACCGGTCGGCGTGATGCCAAGTGCAACGCCCTCGAACGGTTCCTTCGGATCGAGTACACGCACCGGCTGGTCTTTGTTTGCAAGCACAGCCTCATATGCTTCCTTCAGCCCGGAGAGATCCCCTGCTTCCAGGAATTTTTCATAGTCCTCCTCAAATGCCTCCAGCACTGCTGCGACCACTTTCGCCCGGTTGACGGGATGACCCATTTCTATCGCCAGTGAGGTCGCAATCTCCGCGATTTCTTCCGGGAATTCCATCTGATTGACATTGATTCCGGTTCCGATGACAACATAATTGATATAATCAATCTGTGCACTCATCTCTGTCAGGATACCACAGAGCTTTTTCCCATTCAGCACTGCGTCGTTCGGCCATTTGATTTTCGTATCGACACCGAGCGCTCTTTGCACACCCTGCACTACGGCAAGTCCCATTACAATCGTCAGCATCGGTGCTTTGGCCGGCTCAAGATCCGGGTACAGCAAAATCGACATCGAAACAGAGGTTCCCTCCGGCGATTTCCAGACTCTGCCGCGGCGGCCTTTTCCGGCAGTCTGCGTCTCGGCTGTTGTCAGGGTGCCGTTCGGCGCACCCTCTTCCGCCAACCGCTTCGCCCACGTGTTTGTCGAATCCACCTCGCGGCTGTAATAAACCGTCTGTCCGACATATTTCGTATGCGTGCGGCTTTCCAGCTCATCCTTCGTTACGAGATCCGGCTCATTTAACAGACGGTATCCCTTATTCTGAACGGCTTCAATTTCGTATCCTTCTTCTTTCAACTGATTCATCATTTTCCATACTGCAGTGCGGGAAATCCCAAAATGTTCACACAGCTCCTGTCCGGAAACATTTTTCCCGGATTCCCGCAGAAGACGCAGCGTCTCGGCTCTCTTATTTTCCAGCATATCGTATTATCACACTCCCTGTGTTGCTTTCTGACTATAAGAAGCACGCTTTATGCATTTCGAAAAATCAACAGCAGCGCTGCGGAAGAGTTTTCCGCAGCGCTGCTGTGCGTGTTTCTTCGTTATTCTATTATACACAGTCTATTCCGGTTTTTCCACCCAAAACTTTATGCTCCGAGAGTCGCTGCCATAACTGCTTTGATCGTATGCATACGGTTCTCTGCTTCTTCGAATACTCTCGACTGCGCAGATTCAAATACTTCATCGGTTACTTCCATCTCATTCAGGCCGTAGCGGTCGTGGATCTCTTTTCCGATCTTTGTTTTCAGATCGTGGAAGGACGGCAGGCAGTGCAGGAATACGGCGGTATCTTTTGCATTTGCCATTGCTTCTTTTGTGACACGGTACGGAGTCAGATCGTGGATTCTCTCTTCCCATACGCTGTCCGGTTCACCCATAGATACCCAGACATCGGTGTAGATAACATCGGCATCTTTTGTTCCCTCTTTTACATCCTCGGTGAGGGTGATGGTTGCACCGCTCTCCTTTGCATACTCCTCACACTGAGCCACAAGCTCTGCGTTCGGGAAGTATTTCTTCGGTGCACAGGCCACAAAATCCATTCCCATCTTGGCAGATGCAATCATCAGGGAATTTCCCATATTGTAGCGGGCGTCGCCCATGTAAACGAATTTGATGCCTTTTAAATGGCCGAATTCTTCCTGGATCGTCAGCATGTCGGCGAGCATCTGTGTCGGATGATACTCATTCGTCAGTCCGTTCCATACCGGAACTTTCGAATATTTTGCCAGTTCTTCTACAATCTCCTGACCGAAACCACGATACTCAATTCCCTCATACATACCGGCAAGAACACGGGCTGTATCTTTAATGCTCTCTTTTTTGCCGATCTGGGAACCGGTCGGATCCAGATACGTTGTTCCCATACCGAGATCGTGTGCAGCTACCTCGAAGGAACAGCGGGTTCTGGTGCTGGTTTTCTCAAAAATCAGTGCAACGTTTTTACCACGCAGGGTATCCACCGGAATGCCTTTCTTTTTCTTCTCCTTCAGCTCTGCGGACAGGTCCAGCAGATAGGCAATCTCTTCCGGTGTAAAATCCTTCAATGTCAGAAAATCGCGTCCTTTTAAATCCATGGCTTGTTCCTCCTTAAATATCTGCATATGGCGTATTTTATTATTTCCTATACTGTGATGTTGGGTCAAAAGGTTTTTTGCCCCCCTTGGTTTCCTTGAATAGTCTCTATTATGAAACAGACCTGTTCATCTGTCAAGAGGAAGATGTATATTTTTACGTATTTTCTTTATAATATTCATAATATATGTATTTTTATGCATTCCATTGTATTTTTCATACAGAAAATTCTCCCGTGTCCGGCTTGATGCTTTTCACGGGAGAATCCTGTTTTACTTATTTCTTTATCTCTGTTTTATTTCTGATCTCTTCTAACTATTTCTGATTACTTCTGCACTTCTTTTCCTGCCGGCACTTTCTGCTCCTCCACAATACCTTTGAATGTGGTAGCCAGACTTGCCAGTCCCTGCAGATCAGACGGAACAACAATCTTTGTTGCCTTTCCATTTGCCAGAACACCGAGTGCCTCAAGGCTCTTTAAGGTAAGAACGGCATCGTCCGCACCGGCTTCTTTGATCGCACGGATACCATCGGCATTTGCCTGCTGTACTTTGAGGATTGCCTCTGCCTGGCCTTCTGCCTCACGGATCCGTTTCTCTTTTTCTGCCTCTGCACGAAGAATCGCCGCCTGTTTTTCAGCCTCTGCATCGAGGATGGCCGACTGTTTTTTACCTTCGGCAACAAGGATGGTCGATTTTTTCTCTCCTTCTGCGATCAGGATTGCTTCTCGACGTTCACGCTCTGCCTTCATCTGTTTCTCCATCGCTTCCTGGATGGCTGCCGGAGGCATAATGTTTTTCAGCTCGACACGGTTTACTTTAATACCCCACGGATCGGTCGCGATATCAAGCGCAGCCTGCATCTTCGTGTTGATGATTTCACGGGATGTCAACGTTTCATCAAGCTCCAGATCTCCGATGATGTTTCGAAGCGTTGTTGCCGTCAGGTTTTCAATTGCCATCAGCGGATTGACAACACCGTATGCAAACAGCTTCGGATCGGTAATCTGGAAAAATACAACGGTATCAATCTGCATCGTAACATTATCTTTTGTGATAACCGGCTGCGGCGGGAAATCCACCACCTGCTCTTTCAGGTTCACACGAATCGCTACACGCTCGATAAACGGAACCTTAAAATGAAGACCGGTTGCCCAGGTGTCCTTGTATTTTCCAAGGCTCTCTACCACGTAAGCACTAGCCTGCGGTACAATTTTCACACACGATGCTGCGATAAACAATGCAACCACAAGAAGCAAAATCAATAAAATTCCTGCAACTCCTCCACCACTCATGTTTCATTTCCTCCTTCTTTTTCTTTGACCTTTACAATCAGCTTGACGCCTTCCACACGGAGCACCGTAACGACTGCATCCACGGGAATCGCACCTCCTTCGTTCTCTGTACGCGCAGTCCACATGTTCCCTCCAAGCGAAACCTTTCCGGTTCCCGCAAGATTGGAGATTTCTTCCGTCACGACTCCTTCCATGCCAACCACACGGTCCACGTTCGTCTTCAGTGTATCCTTATTCAGAAAGCGAACGGCGAGCGGACGTGTAAAAAACAGAAGTACCAGCGATACAACAAGAAACAGTACAATCTGAATTACAATCCCGGCTCCGCACATGGCAGCGATCAAAGCAACAAGCGCCCCACCTGCAAACCAGATCGTCGCAAGGCCAAGTGTTGCTGCCTCAATCACTAAAAAAATGACGAGTGCGATCAGCCAGTAAACCGGCAGGTAAGCTGTAATACCCATGCGTTTTTCCCCCTTTCTGAAAAAATTGGCTGTTGTATTCATCATACTATAATGATGAAAAAATAACAAGCAAAGTTAAAAACATTCAGAAAAAAGAAAGATTTGTCAGGAATCGTCTACAGACTGTCAATTCCAAGCCGGGACATGAAAACGAGGATAGCTGACAAAAAACCATATGCGTGAATACGTAAAAATAATACGAGGGTGAAGCTCAATAGTTTCCAGAATACCGATTTGATTTGAACTGCGTAATGCAGGCAATTCCGTATCGTCAGGGTTTTTCGAACAAACGGATCTGACCCATATTGTTTCAGCAGCTTTCTGACCGCAGAAACATTTTTTCCTTCATATGTCATCTCTTCCTTCGCCAGATACATTGCACCAATCACCAGGTGAAACAGCATCAGGTCGCCTTGACACTCCCCACAGCTAAAGCAGGGGGGATTCTTGTTTCTTCCACTACTGCATTGACGAATACCTTACGGTACTGCAAT
>JAFEHB010000827.1_pt1 | contig 16692 bp, 15 predicted proteins | sample 9267121 | NCBI WGS metagenome assembly JAFEHB01 (sample SAMN17103336, study PRJNA684904) | human gut metagenome | isolation source: diarrhea sample from child under the age of five | host: Homo sapiens | place: South Africa: Mafikeng, Mafikeng Provincial Hospital | collected 2019-09 | reverse complement strand
TTAGTTTTACATTCGACTAGTCGTCGGCAGCGTCTGATGTGTATTAGAGACAGTAGGTGACCATGGTAATTTCCAGCGAACTGAAAACTACACTCATGAAATAGGCCAAGAAGAAAAAGACCATATAATCTTTTCGACCGATCACATAGACGGTAGTTGCAATCCCGATCGCTGCCAATCCTCCGCCGACTACTTCTAAAATATGAATAACGACTGTCCCCTCAAGAGCATTGATGACATCAGCAATCAGTGGAGCGCCTAAATAAAGTGCAATAAATACCAGCGGAACAAATAAAATAAATGAAGCCAGCGTTGGGTATAAAATAATTGAACGCGTCATTGCCTTGGCATTAAGATCTTCTACTGCTTTATCCGTATACTTTCCTAAGAAGGTATTGATAAAGAAACGGAACTGATACAAATAACTCCCTAGCAACCCAACAGGAACGGCAACAGCAATCGCTGCTTCTGGTTGCAGATTTCCTAGCAAAGCTACCGGTACGGCAATCGCCGCAGCAATCGAAGGTTCCGCTGGCATGGATCCGCCAGGAGAAAATACCCCCATGTAAATCATTTGTAAAGCGGCAGTAACGATCATGGCTTGAGCCACATTTCCCATCACCAGTCCGACAACTAATCCCGTCATCAATGGTGAAAAACGTAAAGTCAGTGTGGCGCCTCCGCCGAGCCAACGAGACATGACTGCTGCAACCCATAGCGCAATCAGTAAACTTTGTGTAACACTTAATGTATCCATTTTTCCTCCTCCTAAACTTCTTTCAAATAGTTTTCTAAATCAAGAACAGCTTCTTTCAAGCGTTCTTTGGTGATTAAGACTGGAATCAAGTGTACTTTTTCTTTCGAATCTATGAACTGCACCAACTGATCGATGACTTGTGCATCTTCAGGAAAAATACCCATTTGATGTAAACTCATTGGTAAGTGCAATTCTTGATAAAAGGGGATCAACTGATCGATGACCGTCCATTTTTCTTCAAGGGCTAATTGATAAAACATCCCATAGGCAACCTTTTCCCCGTGAAGAAAACGATGACTTTCAGGCAGATATTTACTGATGGCATCATGCATCGCATGCGCCGCTGCATTGCGGGCATATTTATCGCCTAGCCCGCCTACCATTCCAGCAACTGCAATAACGATCTCCGACAAGTGACAAAAGGCGTCTGTCACTTCCTGCCGCTTCATATCTTCAATCGCTTGTTTCGATTGTGTCAAAATAGCTGTTTCGCATAATTTTGCTGTATAGCCTGCCATTTGCAAGAAGGGCTCATTTTTCAAATGTGGTTGGGCTAAGATTGCTTCCGATTCAATCCACTTTGCCAACGTATCTGCTAAACCGGCGATGAAGTAGGAGACTGGTGCATCGATCACTAACGTCGGATCGGTAATCAAAAAAGCAGCCTGTCTTAAATAGTGTTCCGACTTTCCTTCAGATTCTCCCGACTCTTTATACATGACAGACAAGGGTGTCCATGGTGCACAATTACTGGCCAATGTTGGGATCAGTCCAAAGGGTCGATTGACTACATGTGCTGCATATCCCACTAAGTCGGCTAACTTCCCGCCGCCAACCCCCAGAATAAAATCGATCGCCAGTTCTTCAACAAGATCAGCAATCAGCCCAGCGCCATAATAGCTGCATTCTCCCGTGTAGCGATGATAAAAAATTTCCAAATGCGCATCTTCTAAAAAGAGTAATTTTGGTTTTGCTTTTTCCCATGAAACCGTTCCATGTACGAGCAGCAGTCGTTTTACTTTGTACTCTTTTAATACTTCCGGCACATAGTCGATCGCGCCTTCATGGTAACGATAAACTTGCGGTCCAACCTTTACTTTTAAATCCGTTAGCACGAGTTTCACTCTCCTTTATACAGCCAAAAACCGACTTTCCGCTTGAACAGCACGGTCTGGCAGCAGCCCCTTAACGATTCGTTCAATATCCGTTACACATTTGTTTCCCATCTCTTCTAAGCATTCCATAGTATAAGCCGATGTATGCGGTGTCATAACTACATTTTCAAAAGCTAAATACGGATGATCTTTATGACCAGGCTCTTCCTCTAAGACATCGGTGGCAAGACCAGCGATTTTCCCACTTTTTAATCCGCTTACAATTGCCTCTTCATTCAAAAGTGCACCACGGGCACTATTGGAGAGATATACTTGATCTTTCATTTTTGAAATTTCTTCAAAGGAAATCATATGATAATTTTCCTCCGTCAAGTTAGCACATAGACAAATAATATCTGATTTTGCTAGCAGCTCGTCTAGCTCGACTTTTTTTCCGCCATAGCTTTGAATATGCAAAGCGGACTTATATGGATCGTATGCCAAAACCTCGCAGCGGAAACCATTTCTCAATATTTCTACTACACAACTTCCAGTATTGCCGACACCGATCACCCCTACCGTCTTGTTAAATAATGCGCGTCCGACAAAGTTCGCTCGTTTTTCCCATTGATTTTCGCGGACCTTTGTATTCGATTCAACTGTACAGCGCAGAAGCGCCAATAGATTGGTCACATTATTTTCTGCTACTGCATCTCGCTCGACCAAAGCTGGAATGATCGAAACAATCGTTTGGTGGTCCTTCGCTGCTTCTAAATCAATATTGTTATAGCCGATCCCGTGGCGTGTGATTAGTAGCAATTCATCTTTATACTCAAAAAACTCTTTGGTAAAAAATGGGGTAACACTTGCTATAATGATGTTGTATCCCTTAAGCTTTTCTGCCAATTCTTTCCCATTGATTTCGCTATCGAACGTGAAATGACTGACAGTTCCGATTGCTTTCAACCGCTCGATATGTTGCGGAAAGATTTTTCCAAAGCTGCTGGAATTCACTATAGCGATCTTAAACTGTTCCATATTCTTCCTCCTTACTCTTTTGCAACAATCTCGTGACCACCAAAACCATTCCTTAGCGCAGAGACGACTTTTGCTGAGAAACTGTCTTCTTCTTGGGACAAATTTCTCATAAACAAACTCATAGCGATCGTCGGTACAGCAACATTCATCTCCAAAGCCGTTTCCACTGTCCACCTAGCTTCACCAGAAGCTGCAACAACCCCGCGATATTCCTCCAACTTAGGGCTCTCATTAAATTGGGCCGCTGCGATTTCCATCAGCCAGCTGCGAATAACCGATCCATGATTCCATACCTCTGCGACGGAAGCCAAATCAAAGTCATAGGCACTTTGTTCAATCAATTGAAAGCCTTCACCGATGGCTTGCATCATTCCGTATTCGATACCGTTATGGACCATCTTTAGAAAATGACCGCTTCCTGATTCCCCTGCATAAAGGTAGCCTCCTAAAACAGCCACATCTGCAAACAAAGATTCCACCTCTGAAAAAGCGATTTCATTCCCGCCAATCATCAAACATGCATCTTTTCTAGCTCCGGAAACCCCACCAGAAGTCCCACAATCAAAGTAATGCACCTCTTTTTCTTTAAACCAGGCTGCTCGGCGAATCGAATCTTTGTAATTAGAATTTCCGCCTTCAATCACGATGTCTTTCGCTGATACAAGGGGCCATAGTTCTTCAAGTATTCCCTCAGTCACAGTTCCCGCAGGAAGCATCAACCATAAAACCCGTCGGCCGCTAAAAGAATTCGTCAAATCAGCTAGCGTTTGATAGGGTGTAATTCCAGCTTCTTGCGCTGTTTTCTGCGCATGTATCGAAAGATCCAGCCCTTTTACTTGATAACCTTGATCTTTTAAATTGAGGGCCAAGTTCAATCCCATTTTTCCAAGTCCGATAATTCCTATCTCCATGACAGCGCCTCCATTTCATACTTTCATTATACAAAAAAATATTTTTTTGTAAACATAAAAAATAAAAATAATTTTTATTTGCTTTTTTTCTTTAAAAGAGGTAACGTAACAATACAAAGATAATAATGTTCATATAAAGGAGGTAACCGTCTTTGACTGTTTCGATTCGCCTGCAAATAAAAACGCTTTATAAAGACTTAAGTCTCAAAGAACAAGCGATTGCCGACTACATTTTGGAAAATCCTAGTAAAGTCAGCCACAGTTCAATCAGTGATTTATCCAATGAATTAGGCATCGCTGATTCGACCTTTTTTCAATTCACAAAAAAACTCGGTTACAACGGATTTAAAGACTTCAAAATGGCAATGCTGATGCAGGAAAATGATTTTTCTGCCATTTCGATCCATGAAAATATCCAGAAGTCTGATAATGAATTGACTATGGCTCAAAAAGTATTTGATTCCAATATGACCACATTGACTGATACCAAAAATCTTTTGAAAGAAGAAGATTTAAAGCTTGCTGCTGCAATGATCAATCAATCTAAACGACTTTTTTTCTTCGGCGTTGGTGGTTCAGAGATCGTGGCAACCGATGCCTATCACAAATTTTTGCGCTCGCCGATCACTGTTTTTCACAGCAGTGATTATCACATCCAACTGATGGAGGCTTCATTGTTGACGCCAGATGATTGCGGCATTTTTATCTCTCATACTGGAAAATCAAGAGAAACCATTGAACTAGCTCAAGTTGCCAAAAACAATGGTGCCAAAATTATCGTCATTACTAGCCATGCTGCTTCCCCTTTAGCCAAACTCGGCGACGTGGTTTTCATCTCTATTTCCGAAGAAACTGAGTTTCGCTCAGAGGCATTGGCATCCAGAATCGCTCAACTGAGCATCATGGATTCCCTCTATGTCATCTTAATGTTTATTAATCGAGACAAAGCACAACAATCGATTGCCAAAATTCGGCGCTCCATTTCAAAAATCAAAGAACCCTGAGAAGGGAAGAAAAAACTTAGATTTTTCTGCGTTTCGCTAATTCTTTTGTGAATCACAGTTGATATGCAAAAAAACTTGTGCTTTTTTCTGTACTCTTCTTTGGTTTCTTATCAACTTTTTCAGTTCTGAATCTCAAATGCGCTGAGTCTGCCAAAAATCTTGTCCCTTACTCTCGCAAAAAAACCACATCACAAAGCTATCCGCTCTGTAATGTGGTTTTTTAAGACTATCTTTTTTTAGGTAAATCAATAACGACTAGACACAATCTCTGCTCCAAAGGGCATCAACGCTAAGCGCGCCATTTTCAATGATTGCGCCGCAAATGGAATGCCGATGATCGTGATGGCTAGAATGACTGCGCTAGCTAAATGGCCTAAAGCCAGTGGTATACCAGAAAAAATCAACCATAAAATATTTAGAATCAAGGACACGCCACCGCCACGGTAAACGATGTCTTTCCCAAATGGTGCGAGTGACAACGTCGCAAACTTAAAACATTGCAGACCAATGGGAATGCCGATGATGGTGATACACCATAAACACCCAGCCAAAAACCATGAGATCGCACCGATCAAGCCGCCAAAGACAAACCAAATCACGTTGCCTAAAAAATTCATCTGATTGCCCTCCTTCTTTTTTTAATAAAGACTGCTCCTGTTTTAGCAAAGAAAGCAGAGGACATCGTTAGCACTCAGACGTGCGCTATCGTCTGATGCTCCTTCCCCTGCGCGCTTCTCTTTTTTCTTAATACAAGCGAAATGTGTTATTTTGTAAAATGCTTATTGCCCAGAATCAACGGTTGATTCGCTGCTATTGTTGGACTCATTTGAGTCATTTCCGAAGACACCGGTGATCGAAGACCAGATGCCGCTAAAGAAGCTCTTGATATTTTCCCAAAGGCCTTTAGAGGTTTCTTCGATTTGCTTGCGGGCTTCTGACAGATCCAATTCTTTGATGAAGTCATCGAAGATATTGTTGTCTCGCATGTCGCTCATCAAAGAGGTCAATTCAGAAATTTGATTTTCCGTAACGATTCCTTCCAGTCCGTTGTCTTTCAAGGCTTTTTCTACTGTCTCTTGAATATCGGCTTGGGTTAATTCCGTACCATCTGCGGTTTGAGCAGCCAAATCGGTTTTCGCTTGTTCTTGCGCTGCATTCAAAGCTTCATCGGAATAGCCTTCTTTGTCTTTATTCTCTTCGGTGATCGTAGACAGTACATCCATCTCATCTTGAGCTACGGCTACTCGATTCTGATTGATGACACCGCCTGATTCTTCAACGATTTTGTATACCCCAGCTAAAGCTCCGGAACCGTCGATCGGTACGGCAGAAGCGACCGTTAGCTTCGCATCAGTGATCCCTGCCGTCAGCGCTGCATTTTGGTACTGGGCTGCAGTGATGCGGGTAATGTTATCTGGTGTCGCGATATCGACAGTGATTCCTGCCCCGCTTTCTAGCGTCTGCATTCTGACCGAGCTATAGACCGCCCAATCTGCAGTAAAGCCGCCATCGGGAATGTATTTCATCAAGTCATTACCGTTTGTCGTATAAATCGGTGTTTCGCCTTGGATGCCTAAGCGCTCAAGTGTGTAGTCTTCTTGTGCTTTCGTCAAGGCATTTCCGATCGCCACGGCATTGACTTGCAAACGATCTGAACTGCTGTCAGAAGTACTTGTTTGACTATCGGTAGTGGCTGTCGTTGCGGTAGAATTGCTCGTCGTTGAATTGGTTTCGTCAGCAAAAACTTGTGGTGCTGCTAATAAAACTTGGCTAGATACCAAGAGAGTCGCTAAAATCATCGCTGGTTTTCGAGTCTGTTTTTTCATCACTATATCCTCCAAGTGTTGATCTCTTTTTCAGGGATTTTTCCCTCTTACTGCTGTTATTGTACTATAGGTTTTCTTGCAAAGCCTACGTCTAGGGTCTGAAATGAAGAAAAACTTAGAACTCTGCTGCTATTAAAAAAAGGCGCAATTTGGTATTATCCTTGGTACAGCAATACTTTAGACGCTTTTCTTTTCATCAACTGTTTTTTTAGCAAAACCAACAGTATAGGATTTTAAACGGCTGCCCACTTTCCTCAAACCAAGAAAGGCTCCCGTTAAAGCTATCGTATAAAAGAACAACGGAAACCCTGTGAGTGAAAAAAAGACCTTCCCGGTTTCTAGAAACAGCGGGTGACTCAGAAAGATCAATCGACTAGCCTCAACTGCTTGTTTTGCTTGCCAAGTCCGCTTTGGGGGTTGCTGCTTGATCAGCCAAGCAAGGAAAAAAAGAGTCGTCGGCACAAAAAACAGCATGAAATTCTTATCGTCCCCCTGATTGAGATACACCAGTCGACCTTCAATGCCTAATAAGCAAAGAGAGACCGCGAGTTTTCTACCAAGTTGCTTCGTAAAAAAAGGGTGTTTTTGGTGTTCTCTTAAACAAACCCCACACAGTAAAAATAAAAACCCATAAAAGAGTCCGTTTCTCGTTGTAAAAAATAGTGTCCGATAGCTTTGATAGCATACCAATAAAGGTCCCCTTAAATAACTGCTGTACGTTTCAAGACAGCCAATCACATACAAACTGATCGCCAGTAAAAACTGCCGCCGATAGCCAAGAAAGCGAGTTTTTCGTACTAACCACATACTAAAGAGCAACGCTGGAAAATACCAAAGATGGTACCAGACCCCTACTGTAAAAAAGCCAGTAGCCAAACCGATGACCCGTAATGAATCAGCAAGATTTTGCTGCCCTAAGTAAGACCAGCCTAAGGGAAGATACACGATCGACCAACGCAAATAAAGCTTGAGTTGTCGTTTGCACCATTGCTGCCATGAACAGGTACTCTTTTGAAAAAAATAGCCATTCAGCAGCAGAAAAAAAGGAACCGCCAAACGACATAAGAGACTCTTTAACAAAAAATGAAGCCCGTTGTTTTCTGCCAGTCGGCCACAATGAACGAGAATCACCAATAAGGAAGCGATGAATTGGATGTAGCCAATTGGAACCATAGGTTGTTTTGTCTTCATTCGATCGTTTCTCCTTTCTCCGTCAAATTTGATCAAACATACTTCACTCTACTGGTCCTTTCTTTTTGTGACCAGCACGGAAAGCTTCCAATATAGAAAGGCAGCGCAACAAGTAGAAACATTGATAAATAAAGGATGTTACCCTTTGTTGCATCGCTAATTTCATAGATCCTCGTTCGCATAGAAAAGAGTTTGCTATAATATAAGAAGAATGATGGAGGCAAAACAGACACATGGATATTGGGAAAATTATCAAAGAAGAACGCACCAAACGAAATCTCACACAAGAACAATTGGCGCAGGAATTTTTTGTCACTCGGCAACTGATTTCAAAATGGGAAAACGGCAAGAGCTATCCTGATCTAGACCAAGTAGTCAAGCTGAGCAGCTATTTTGAATTGACCTTGGACTATTTATTAAAAGAAGATCAGCAGATGGTCCAAGAACTTAATCTGACCACCCACCGCAAACGAATTGGCCTCGTATTGATCGCCCTTTTGACTATTCTCAGTATTAGCTTAAGTACGATTTTGTTGGCAGCATTTTGGATCGATCCAGTCTTTTTTACAAAAGAAGACCTAACGATCACTTCTATAAAAAAGTATCGCTTGCCTGCCACTGAGATAACGAATGAGGCAACCGGACAAGTGATTCAACTGCCTGAAGATACGGAATACTTGATCACTTATACGATCGATCGGCCGCTGGTAAAAACGGATCGTCTGTCGGGTTATAAAGAATACAGCAGCGAAAATGCCAGCCAATTAACGGCTTTTGGTCATCGCGGTTTCCATTTTGGCGCGCAAACAAGCAAAATCGTCATTCGCAGCAATCGCGAAGACAATTTAGCTGCACCAGAATTAAATGCAGGCAAGGATCTTTATCTTCGTAATATGAATAAAGCGCGCGTCTATCAAAAATCAGCAGCTGGTGTCGCATTTTCTATCGAAGATGAAGGCGACCTCCTCTTTACTGCAGAAGAACTGGCGCAATTGCCCTTTGAACAAGGACAGCTGCCAGAGTAAACAAAAACCACCGAATCGTTTTGATTTGGTGGTTTTTGCTGACTTTCTTATCCTAGCAAGATCATTGCGATCGCCGCCAAGGCGTTGTTGAGAAAATGCATGGCGATGGCTGTTTCTAGACGCTTAGTTTTAACATAAATCAACGCCATGATCAATCCCATAGCACCATAAATCAAAAACTCGACCAGATTGGTGACGGAATGGATGATACTAAAAACCGCTACACTTGAAATGATCCCGACTATTGGGTATTTCTCGAATAAAAGGCCAATAAACCCACCACGAAAAACGATCTCTTCCATAATTGGCGCAGCAACAGCGATCAATAAAAAGATCAAAAGCGGATTTTCACCTGTAAACAGTTCCCCTAACAATGCATCATTGGCGGTCGCCTCTTGATCGGATATATGCTGCAGATAGAGCGTTCCGCCAACTGCAACGACTCGACCTAAAACAAACCCTCCGACGATCCATAGCCAATTTTTCTTCGTTGACCAGCCAAAGTCAAAGGTGGCAAGTCCTAACTTTTTAGCCAAAAACATCAGTAGACCAATGTTTGCCAAAAGCAAGGCAATCAACCCATAGCTGATCATCGCAGGAATCGTCGGTTCTCCTGCTTCCAAATAATAGATTTTTACCACGCTAAATGCGGTCATCCCTACTTGACTAAGTAAGAATAAGCCAATCAAAATAAAGACATTCTTTACTGCTTTCATGCTCTCCTCCATTGTTTGCTCATTGCATTTTTCAGGATCGGGTTACGACAGATCATGACACAGCCCATCATTTGGTTCCCCATGTTTCCAGAAAATGCTTAGCCACTATCGGCTTCTTATAATGATACTTAGTTTCCTCATTATTTACAACTAATAAAAAATAAAAATAGTTATTTTGCTCATTTTATCGAATAAACCACGCTTTTTCATTTCCATTCTTTTCAAAAAAAATATAAGTAATGTTTGAAAAAAGCGCTCTCTTATGCTACACTGTTCCTACTTTTGTTTGGCTGACGAACCGCTGCCCCAACCATGTTCGTTTGGACCAACTCGTTGCGAGTATTCGATTTCGAATGCTCTTTTTGTCGCGTTTGTCAAAAGAAAGTGAGTGAATCCAAATGATCCAAGTAGAACACCTCAGCAAGACCTTCCAAGTATCCAAGCGAAAAAGCGGCTTTCGCCAAGCAGCCAAAGCCTTTCTTTCTCGTGAAACCACCACCGTCCATGCGTTGCAAAACATCAGCTTTACCATCAATGAAGGCGAAATGGTTGGCTACATCGGGCCTAATGGTGCTGGAAAAAGTACCACCATCAAAATCATGTGCGGGATTTTGACCCCTGATCAAGGCGTTTGTCACATCAATGGTCGTACGCCTTGGCAAGAACGTATCCAACATGTCAAAGACATCGGCGTCGTCTTCGGGCAACGCAGTCAACTCTGGTGGGATGTCCCCGTCAATGACAGCTTTGATTTGATTCGTGATATCTACAAAGTCGACGCTGCTAGTTATCAACGCAACCTAGAAGAATTAGTCACCTTACTAGATTTAGGTGAGATCTTAAAAACCCCTGCTCGTTCCTTAAGTCTCGGTCAGCGTATGCGCTGTGAGATCGCAGCCTCCTTACTCCATGACCCCAAAATCTTATTTCTTGATGAACCCACCATCGGTTTAGATGCTGTGTCAAAAATCGCCGTGCGTCAGTTCATCAAAAAAAGAAACCAAGAAAAAGGTACCACAGTCATCCTGACGACCCACGATATGCAAGATATCGAGGCGCTGACACAACGAATTCTGTTGATCGGCAAAGGGCAAATTTTGCTAGATGGTCGCCTCGATGAACTAAAGCACCGTTTTTCTGATGTCAAAACGCTGGAGGTCGACTATCAAGGGAATGAGCCCCATCTGCCAGAAAATGTCCAACTTCTTCAAAAAGACGTCGGTCGCCTTGTTCTGAAGCTTGATCCCAAAGAAGTGTCGGTCGCTCAGCTGCTCAGTCTGCTCAGCAGTCAAGTCGAGATCACCGATTTGGCCGTTGCCAGTATCACCGCCGAAGAAATGGTCGCCAAGCTGTATCAGGAGTATCAGATATGAGGAAGTATCAGGCATTTTTCCGCATCCGCTTTATCAATACCTTGCAATACCGCTCGGCGGCAATTGCCGGGATGGCTACGCAACTAGCTTGGGGCTTGATGGAAATTCTGGCATTCCACGCCTTTTACCAAGCAGATCCTAGTGCCTTTCCCATGACCTTTCAACAAACCGTCTCCTATGTTTGGCTCCAGCAAGCCTTCTTGTCTTTATTTATGTTGTGGTTCTTTGAGGCAGAAATTTTCAATACCATCACCACAGGGTCGATCGCCTATGAACTTGTGCGGCCGATGGATCTATACAATCGCTGGTTTTGCCAATCGGCTGCCAATCGCTTAGCAAAAGCCGTCTTGCGTTGCGGACCGATTTTTGTGATTGCCTTTTTACTGCCAGCACCTTATCGTTTAATTCTGCCAGCAAACATCGTTGCCTTGTTCTTGTTTCTTTTGTCCATGGCGCTGAGTTTAGGTGTAGTGATCGCTATGTCGCAGCTGGTCTACATCTCGACTTTTTATACATTATCCTCCATCGGGGTGCGGGTCGTCATCAGCTCCATCGGTGAATTTTTAGCTGGTGGGGTCATTCCTCTGCCTTTCTTTCCGCAGCCTTTTCGCCAATTCGTGGAACTACTGCCTTTTGCTTCCATGCAAAACGTCCCGCTGCGAATTTACAACGGGGATCTGACTGACTTGGCGCTGGTTTCAGCATTGCTCTTACAAGCCTTTTGGCTCGTACTTTTGATCGTGATCGGAAAAATTTGGCTGCAGCAGGCGCTCAAACGTGTCGTTGTGCAAGGAGGTTAAGGAATATGGTTTATTGGCATTATTTTTGTATTCATCTCAAAAGTCAGATGCAGTATAAAGTTTCCTTTGTGTTAACCGCTTTGGGACAATTTCTAGGTTCCTTTACTGCTTTTTTAGGCATTTGGTTTATGTTTACCCGGTTTCATCAAGTGGATGGCTTTACCTTTGAGGAAGTCCTACTTTCCTTTGCAACGGTTTTGTTTGCCTTTTCGATTGCGGAATGCTTCTTTCGCGGGTTCGATCTTTTTCCGCAAATGATCAGTAATGGCGAGTTCGATCGAGCACTCGTGCGCCCTCGCTCCTTGATTTTTCAAGTCTTAGCTTCCAAAATGGAATTCTCGCGTCTCGGCCGTTTTATTCAAGCCTTGCTGTTGTTTGCTTATGCGATTCCTAATAGTGGAATTGCTTGGCATTTTGGAAATGTCCTGACTCTTTTTCTGATGATCGTCTGCGGCGCCCTCTTTTTCGCCCTATTGTTCTTAGTGTATGCCGCCATTTCCTTCTTTACGATCCAAGGACTTGAATTTATGAATATTTTTACCGATGGTGCCCGCGAGTTCGGCCGCTACCCCTTCAGTATCTACGGAAAACACGTCTTGCGTTTATTGACCTACGTCGTGCCGATGGCTTGGTTTCAGTATTATCCGTTTCTGTATGTCATTGGTCGCGTAACTAATCCTTGGTGGATCTTATCACCCTTGGTTTGTCTACTCTTTGCCTTTCCCGCCTTCTTCTTTTGGCGAGTAGGTTTGAAGAACTATATTTCTACGGGTTCGTAAATAAAAAGGAGCGCCTCTCTTTGAAACTAAGAGAATGCGCTCCTTTTTTATTCGGTTATTTCAAGTGAAAAACAGCCTCTCCTTGCTGAATATCGCCGTCTGTTCGCAGGCACTTCCCGCCTTGTTCCTCCATGAAGACAACGATCACCATGGTCTCTTTGCCCATTTCCTCAACTGCTGCTACATCCATTTCTGCCAGCAACTCACCTGTCGTGACTGACTGGTTTTCTTGGACCGCGATCGTGAAGGGCTCCCCTGCTAACGCCACTGTTTCAATTCCCATATGGATCAAAAGGGAACGGCCATCCACCAACTCAACGGCTAAGGCATGCTGTGTTGGAAAAATCGTTCGAACCGTCCCGGCTGCTGGTGCATAGATTTTTCCGTGATGATGAGAAACGGCAAATCCATTTCCCATCATTTTAGACGAAAATACCTCATCTGGTACTTCTTCGATCGGTAGCAGTCGGCCTGTTGCCGGTGCACAAATTTCTATTTTTCTTTTAAAAAGCATCCGTAATTCCTCCTTAGATTGCCGACAGTGTTCTCTGACAGCTAGAATAGATAAGAAAAGCTACGAAGGGCAATAAACCAAAGATAAAGATGGCAGTATCGAGGGACAGCACCTGAGAAAGAAAGCCGCCAGCTAATGGCGAAAGAAACGATGCCGCACCAATGTACACACTGATTGATATCAGTTGTCCAGAAGAAAAAACAGCTGGCGGTGTAATAGCACTGATAATCATTCGACTGCCGATGGTAAATGCCGGTACAGTGAAAAACTGCAGAAAACTGGCTGCCAAAAGTAAGAATGGGCTACTAGCAAGCCAATAGACAAAAAATTGTAAGGTTAAAAATATACCTGCAATCAAAATCAAGCGCTCATTTTTCCATTTAGCAATCATGCGATTCAGCAAAAGGTACGCTGGAATTTCACAAAAGGATTGGATCGACCATTTCAGACCAACAAATTCACTGCCTCTTTCCATTGTAATCAGCTTGTCGATAACGACCGTATTGTTCGCAACGATCGTCAAGTACAAGAGAAAGAACAGTCCCGTATAAACCAAAAAGCGTCGGTCTTTGCATAACAGAAGAATGTCTGCCAGCGAGACACCGCTGTTTGTTGTTGTTCCTTGCTTTTGCGGTAAGGCGTTTTTCTCTGGGATCGTTCGTGAAAATGTATAATTGATAAGCAAAAAGAGGAGCAGCGGCAAACTAAACCAGCGATAATTATTGGAAAATAAAAAGAATGGCACGCAGACACTCATCATACTCCACCCTAAAGAGCCGTTTGCTTTGATTGAAGCAATTCTTTTTGAAGTACTGGACTCCGATAATACCCAGTTATCGAGCACCGTTGCTGTTGTATTGGCTAATCCACCCGCAATAGCCAATACCAGAAGATGGATCAGCCAGTGGTCTTTTCCTAACCAATAAAAACTAATGGAGAAGAAAACCAGAAAGATCATCAGAAGCATCGAAATACGTTTTAATCGTTTGCTCTTGTCCGAATAATAGCCGATCACTAACTGAAAAAGAATTGTCGTGATGCTGTAGGAGGCTAAAAACCAGCCTCTTTCAAGCGCATCATAGCCTTGCTCAGTTAAAAAAGGAACGATTTGTGTCATCAAAATCGCCATCGTTGCATATTGAACAAAATAGATTACTTGAAATTTGTGTTTGATTTCCATTCTTTGTTTATGATCGGCTGAAGGAAATTCCTTCAGCCGATCCCTTTCCTTTTTACCTGCTGAACCTATTTAAGTTCTGGCCAATATGGTTCGTTCGCCACAATCATTTCATCTAATATTTCTTTGGCGACTTTCGCACTTGGTACAGTTTTATTCATAGTAAAGGATTGCCACAATTTTTGGTAAGACTCTTGTTCCCAAGCATCAACTGCCAATTTTTCAGATGCGATCTGCTGCTCCATCAATCCCTTTTGGAATGTTGGAATATCACCGATCGACAAGACTTCGTAGCCATCTTTTCCAACTAGACAAGGTAGTTCCACCATTGCATCATGGGCAAAGTTGGCAATTGCGCCGTTGTTTTCAACAATAAGAATCATGCGTTCTTTCGTATTAAAGGTTAGTGCACAAGCAAGGTCTGTAATAAAGGACGCATGTTCGTTTGAGGCAAATGTTGTATCAACTGCTGTGTTGTTTGCAACGATTCGTCGGCATTCATCAAACACATACTTCTCTCGTCCGTCAATGATCTCATTGGCACGGGTATACTCTTTGTCCGCATGAGCCACCGTTTCATCAGCCATCAAATAATATTTCAGATAGGTATTCGATAAAAATTCTGGTTCAATTTCGTGCAGATCTTTAGCCGCCCACATCGTTTCCAGCCAACTGCTTTCTTTATGCTGGCCTTTTTGTGTTTGTTCGGTGTAGCCGTACTTTTGAACATGCGCACTGATTTGGGGCATTAAGTCATTGCCGTCATGGTCTTTGATGCTGGTCCACCAGCCAAAATGATTCAAGCCGAAATAGCTCGTCTCAAATTCTTTCCGATCCTTCAACCCAATCACTCGCGCCATGATATCTTCCAAACAAACTGGCATATCACAAATATTGATGATTCTTGAATTTGGTCGGAATCTTCTGGTCGCTTCGGCAACGACTGCTGCTGGGTTAGAATAGTTCAAAAGCCAGGCATCTGGCGAGTATTTTTCCATGTAGTCGACTAGTTCTAAGATCGGTCCAATCGAGCGCAGGCCATAAGCTAAACCACCAGGTCCGCAGGTCTCTTGTCCGACAACATTATGCCTGAAAGGAATTTTCTCATCTTGTTCCCGCATAGCATATTTGCCGACACGAAGCTGTGCCATTACGATATCGACATCCGTAAAAGCTTCCTTTGGATCGGTTGAATATTCGAACTGTACTTCTGGCGCTCGCTCAGCAATAATGATCGCACAAGCTTTTGCTACGGTTTCTTGTCGCTTTTCATCGTTGTCATAAAATTTGATTTTTCTAACTGGAAAGCGCTCTTGACTTTCTAATAACATCATAACTAGCGATGGTGTATAGGTACTTCCGCCACCTGCAATTAAAATTGAACTTTTTTTCTTACTCATGGTACTTGTTCCTCCTTGTGATTCTGTTTTATTCGGCCATTAGTTCTTCGAATGATTCTCTAACCGTTGGTACCGTTAATCCTACAATGATTTGAATGCCGCCATTTCCAGGGTTGACCAATCCTGAGGCACCTGCTTCTTGAAACTGCGTACTATCTGCAACTTTGTCGGCATCCTTAACAGTCAAACGCAGCCGTGTCGCACAATTCGTTACATCAATGACATTGTCTTTCCCACCTATCAAGTGCATATAGGCCTGTGCTTGCCGCACATGTTTTGGTAATTTTTCATCTTGCTTTTTGTTGTCATAATCTGCTTTTGTATACAACTGCATTGCTGCAGTATCATCCTCACGTCCAGGCGTTTTTAAGTTGAACTTCTTGATCATAAAGGAGAACACAAAATACCAGATAGCGGTAAAAATCAGCCCGATAATGATTTGGGTAATATAAGTTGAACTGTGAAATTTCCACAAGGGCAGCCAATTTAGACCTAACCAGTTGATCAATCCGCCGCCAAAGTCCCCGACAACCCCGAAAGCATAGGAGATTGTGGCGATCGAAGCATCCAGTAAAGCATGAACAAACCATAATGCTGGTGCAACAAACAAGAAAGTAAACTCGATTGGTTCAGTGATTCCGGTCAAAATAGCCGTCAATGCTGCTGGTGCAATCAATGCGATCACTTTTTTCTTTTTATCAGGCCGAGCCGCTTGGATCATCGCTAAACTCAGACCTGCCGTTCCAAAGACTTTCGACATTCCTGATAGTGAGAAACCGCCAAACGGATAGAGTTCTTTCAGCGAAAATGCAGTAGTTTGGAACTCGCCAATGTGGGAGGCCCAATAAACGGCCATTCCCCCTTCGACAACCGCACTGTCATAGGCAAACGGTGCATAAACAAAGTGATGCAATCCTGTTGGAATCAGTATTTTTTGCAAGAACTGATAAATAAAGACACCGAAGTTTCCTGATTCAATGAAAAAGCCTTGCATGCTTCTCATTCCCTCTTGGATAACTGGCCAGACAAAACACATGAGTACTGCCAAAGGAACCATGGCAAAAAAGGAAATCATGGTTACAAAGAC
>JAFEHB010000821.1_pt1 | contig 16851 bp, 18 predicted proteins | sample 9267121 | NCBI WGS metagenome assembly JAFEHB01 (sample SAMN17103336, study PRJNA684904) | human gut metagenome | isolation source: diarrhea sample from child under the age of five | host: Homo sapiens | place: South Africa: Mafikeng, Mafikeng Provincial Hospital | collected 2019-09 | reverse complement strand
CCTACTTCTCCTTGTCAAGAATTAACTGTGACTTTTACCTCTTTTTTTATCTTACATCCGGAAAACCCCACGGTTGTCATGCTTTCTGGTGTACAATTTTTTATAGAAAATGTAATTTTGGGGTTTATTATTTTACCCTTTGGATATCGTAAGAGAGAATTTACAAATTTTCTAGGTGTAAATTTAATACAAAAAAACACTTCCGTATGGAAGTGTTTTAAACATTGATATATGAATAATATTAACGTTTTGAGAATTGTGATGCTTTACGGGCTTTTTTGAGACCTGGTTTTTTACGTTCAACCATACGGGCGTCACGTGTAAGGAGTCCAGCGCGTTTCAAAGCACTACGGAAGTCTGGGTCTACTTGGAGCAATGCACGAGCGATTCCGTGACGGATAGCTCCTGCTTGACCTGATACACCACCACCATTTACGTTTACGAGTGTATCGTAGCTACCTTCTGTTTGTGTAGCTGCAAATGGTTGGTTGATAACGAGACGCATATCTGCGTGTGGGATGTAGCTTTCTACTTCACGTCCGTTAACTGTGATTTTACCAGTACCAGGTACGAGACGTACGCGTGCTACTGCATTTTTACGACGGCCTGTGCCGGCATATTGTACTTGTGCCATTATGTTCGTTCCTTCCTGATTAAATCAAACCTGTGATGTCAAGGACTTCAGGTTTTTGAGCTGTATGTGTGTGTTCTGCGCCAACAAACACTTTAAGTTTCATGCCTTGAGCACGTCCAAGTGTGTTGTGTGGAAGCATACCTTTTACTGATTTTTCAATCAAACGTACAGCATTTTTTTCACGGAGTTCACCAGCAGTAACTGATTTCAATCCACCTGGGTGAAGTGAGTGTGAGTAATATACTTTATCAGTTGCTTTTTTACCAGTCAATTTGATTTTTTCAGCGTTAACAACGATTACGAAATCACCTGTATCAGTATGTGGTGTGTATGTTGGTTTGTTTTTTCCGCGAAGTACGCTTGCGACAACTGCAGAAAGACGTCCAAGAGGAACATCAGTTGCATCGACGACGTACCATTTACGGTCAACGTTTTGAGCGTTAGCCATGAATGTAGTTTTCATCATTTTGGTTATTTTCCTTTTACTAGAATTTGTTTACAGCAGGTGTAAGAGTCCTGCAAAGTATTTTTGGGTTTCCGGGGCCACAAAAATGGGGTAAACAATACCGTTTATCATCATATCATATTATTCCTGGGTTTGTCAAGACATTTTTGGGATTATATCCCCTTTATTTACTTCTTTTCGTGGATTATGTATTTTTTAGTTTTATATCTTTTCAAATGTTTCTTTGTGGTTTTTGCTACAAGCATTATGGTAGCACTTCCATTTGAACTATGATAGACTTTTTTAAAAGGGGATTATATAATACAAACCCTTTTATTCAGTTAGTCCTCGGAAATTTTGGGGATTTATATAGAAAATAGGAGCTCAATGATGTTTTTAGCAATTAATGAAATTAAACATTCAAAATTAAGATATGCTCTCGTAATTGGTGTCATGTTTTTGATTTCCTATCTTGTGTTTTTCTTATCTGGTTTGGCCTATGGGTTGGCTCAAGAAAATAGAATGGCAGTTGATAAATGGAAAGCAACTAATATTTTTTTATCTGAGAAAGCCAATGATTCTCTCAATATGTCAATGATTGATTCAGATATTGCCAGTCAGGTGAAGGCGAAAGAAAAGGCTGTTCTCGCTCAAACTGCTGGGATTATTTATGATGCCAATGATGAAAGTAAAAAAAATAATGTCAGTTTTTTTGGAATTAATTCAAATGAATTTTTAAATCCCAATATTATTGAAGGGAGGGATTTTAAAAATAAGGGCGAGGTTGTAGCTGATATTAGTTTTAAAAATCAATATGATTATAAACTTGGTGATAAAATTAAATTAGCAACCAATAATGAAGTATTGACTATTGTTGGTTTTACAGATAATGCTAAATTTAATATTTCACCTGTGCTTTATACTTCTTTAGATACTTTCCAACAAATTCGTTATGGTTCAAATTCCAATTTTCAACCTAAAACTACTTACAATGCTATCGTCACGCGCGGAAAAATTAGCCAACAGCCTAAAGGAATCCAAAAATTATCTATCAGTAAATTTATAGATAAACTTCCTGGTTATAGTGCACAAGTTTTGACCTTTGGTTTCATGATTGGCTTTCTAGTGGTTATTGCTGCGGTTGTCATTGGAATCTTTATTTATGTTCTGACAATGCAAAAAATAGCGATTTTTGGTGTAATGAAGGCTCAGGGAATTTCCAGTCGCTTTATTAGTAATTCTGTCATCGCTCAAACTTTTATTTTAGCTTTTAGTGGTGTATTAATTGGTTTGTTAGCCACTTTAGGTTCTGCGTTAATTTTACCGGAAGCTGTTCCTTTTCAAACAAATCTCCTCTTCTTTGGAGTGATTACCCTTTTAATGATTGTGGTTGCAATTGTGGGCGCTTTGTTCTCTGTCAGAGCAATTGTCAAAATTGATCCACTAAAAGCAATTGGATAGGAGAAATAATGAAAGCTATTGAATTAAAAAATGTCAAAAAATCTTTTAAGGATGGAGATGAAACAATAGAGGCTTTAAAAGAAACTAATTTCTCTGTTGATAAGGGTGAGTTTGTGGCAATCATTGGCCCTTCAGGTTCTGGGAAAAGTACCTTACTTACTATTGCCGGCGGACTACAAAGTCCTTCTTCTGGGGAAATTTGGATTAATGGGCGAGCTTTAAATGAAAAAAAGGAGAAAGCACGCGCTAAAGTCCGTTTTGAAGAAATTGGTTTTATTTTACAAGCTTCTAATCTCGTGCCATTCTTAACGGTTAAGAAACAACTTCAATTGGTTGACAAGGTAAATAAGGCAAAAGAAAATAGAGCAGGCCTAGACTTACTCAACCGTTTAGGGCTTGAAAAATTGGTGGATAAATATCCTGAGGAACTTTCTGGTGGGGAAAGGCAACGGGTAGCTATTGTTCGTGCTTTATATAATGACCCTACAATCATTTTGGCTGATGAACCGACCGCAAGTTTGGATACTGAAAAAGCTTATGAAGTGGTTAAAATATTAGCTAAGGAAGCAAAAGAAAAAAACAAGGCAACAATTATGGTCACTCATGATTTACGTTTGGTTGATTATTGCGACAAAGTTTATCTGATGGAAGATGGGCGTTTAAGTGAGAAAGTTGACTAACTTTGAGGTCTTCGTATTTAGAATATGAAGACTTTTTTCATTATTTTACAACATGTTTGCTATAATAGATTCTAATAAGAAATTATTTTTAATAAATGGTCGGATTCTTATTCTAGAATAGCTAATTTATGGTAGAATGTTCTTATGAATATTGTTCTAAAATTAGAGACTAAAGAACGCCAACAGCTCGCTGAGAAATACAAATCCTATGAGCAAGTTTCCAAAAATCCTTACATCACTTTTTTTGCCAAGGTTGGGAAAACTTCTATCTCGGTTTATACTTCTGGAAAAGTTGTTTTTCAAGGAAACGAGGCTGAAAAATTAGCGAGTGACTTTGGTCATATTGCTCAAGTCGTTCCTCAAAAACAAACAAATCTTATTGGGACTGACGAGGTGGGCAACGGGTCATATTTTGGTGGTTTAATGGTTACTGCTAGTTTTGTCAGTGAAGAAAACTTGAATTTTCTAAAGGAAATTGGAGTCGCTGATTCTAAAAAATTAACTGACGAAAAAATTTGTCAAATTGCTCCAAAATTGATTGATAGAATTCCACATGTTGCTTTAGTGGTTGAACCTGTCAAGTATAATGAGGTGATTGCTTCTGGTTATAATGCTGTCAGCATTAAAGTTGCTCTTCATAATCAAGCCATTTATCTTCTTGAAAAACAATTAGGTCATAAGCCTGAAAATATTGTTATTGATGCTTTCACAACGGAAGCAAATTATAAAAAATATGTTAATAAAGAGCAAAATCATCCGCTGACAAAAGTAACTTTACTGACAAAAGCTGAAGATCAGTTTCTGGCTGTTGCTGTCAGTTCAATTATTTCTCGTTATCTTTTTTTAGAAAATCTAAAAAAATTATCTAAAGAATCAGGTTTCACGTTACCCAGTGGGGCAGGAAATTTATCTGACAAAATTGCAGCACAAATTATCAAAAGTCAGGGAGTTGATGCTCTGAATCAGTTAGCAAAACTTCATTTTGCTAATACACAAAAAGCGATTAAAATCGCTCAATTATAGAAAGTAAAATTATGATGAAATTTTTAAAAGAGTGGGGATTGTTTCTCTTTATAATTGTCGCTATTCTTCTCTCCCGTGTCTTTCTTTGGTCACTTGTTGTTGTGGATGGCCATTCAATGGACCCAACTTTAGCTGACAAGGAACGCCTGGTTATTGTAAGAAAATCAACTATTAATCGTTTTGATATTGTTGTTGCCAAAGAAGAAACAGCCGATGGTTCAACTAAAGATATTGTGAAACGTGTCATTGGAATGCCCGGAGATACTATAAAATTCGACCACGACCAACTCACAATCAATAACAAAGTTTATCCAGAAAATTATCTCAAAGATTACCAAAAGCAACTTGCTAACGGTCAGTTGGAAAAAACTTACGGTAAGTATCCTTTAACAAATGCACTCAGTGAACAAAATCGCAGTTTGTTTGTTAGTTTAGCTCAAAGTACCAAAGCATTTACCACTGATAGCACTGGTAACCCAACCTTTACAGTAAAAGTTCCTGAGGGACAATACTTCCTGATGGGAGATAATCGGGTAGTTTCTCAAGATAGTCGCGCAGTTGGAACTTTCAAACGTTCAGCAATTGTTGGTGAAGCGAAATTGCGAGTGTGGCCACTCAACAAAATTTCTTTCTTTTAAGTGAATAAATAGAAAAAGTTACTGACAGAATGTCCTGTCAGTAACTTTTTTATTTGTCATTAAATATATTTCCCAATTGAACATCAATTGAGCGGTTAGCAATATCAATTCGATCAACTTTCAAGATTGATTTATAGTCATCAATCAATCGTTCTCCTTTAAAAGGTCCCTCAAGAAAGACGGCAACACCGGCAAGTAAACAATCAAATTCATGGACAAGACTTCTCATTCCATTGATTGTTCCTGCACCTTTCATGAAGTCGTCAACAATCAAAACATTTTGACCGATTGAAAGACTTCGTTTGGATAAAGTCATATTTTCAACACGAGAGCTTGAGCCTGACATATAATTTACATTAAGCGTTGCTCCTTCGGTCACTTTAGGGTCACGACGAACAATTACGAAAGGAACATCTAGAATCTCAGCAACTGACTGAGCAATTGGAATCCCTTTTGTGGCAATAGTCATGACGACATCAACTTGCTTTTCATGATATTCATGAGCAATAATTTGACCGATTTTACGAAGATTTGATGGAGTGCCTAAAATATCTGACAGATAAATATATCCTCCAGGTAAAATTCGATTTTCTTCACGTAAAAGTTCAGCAATTTCCTGACTCATTTCCAACGAACGTTCGTCAGTAATGTAAGGCGTAAACCGAACTCCTCCAAGGCTACCTGGGAAAGTTTCAACCAGACCTACTCCTTGGTTTTCAAAAACACGTTTGATAAATACTAAATCTTCTGAGATAGATGATTTGGCTACCTCATAATGTTTACTTAATTCATTTAAATTTAGCATTTGATTGGGATGATTAATTAAAAAATTTGTAAAATCAACTAAACGTTCGTTTCTTTTCATTTATTATCTCATCTCCTATTTGATAAGCTTATTATAGCATGGCATTTCCGAACATTCAAGTTTCACATGAAACAATTTTACTGACAGATTTCAGATTCATAAAATATTTTTCTGTCAGTAATTTTTTATCTGATTGAAAAATAAAAAACAGAATCACTTGGACTCTGTTTTTTATTTTTAGGAGTAAACTTTATGAAAAATTTTTTTGGAATAAATATATTATAGCTTCACTGACTTAATGATTCATTAAGTCAAGATAAAGTGAAACTAAAATTATTAATTTATTTATTTTATAGTAGGCACTATTTGGTTCACCAAAAACAGTCTGTCCCCCATTACTGCAAATAACAATCCTATCCTTTGAAGCATCAGTCAAATCTGGACCACCGATATTATTTGGAGATATCCCCGCTGGAGCAAACATAAAAGCAATCCCGTCTGGTCTAGGAGCTGGATTTCCAGAAGCCCATGCGATATTATCAACAATTCCTTCAGGGACAACCCCACCAACTATCAAATTTCCAGACCAGTTCCAAGCAGAAACTGTGCAATTTCCATTGGTAAATATCAGTAAGTCTCCTTTTAGGTTTTTCCAAGTTCCACTCACTGAGCCATAATTTCCCGTGGCAATTTGCGAGATAGTCATAGCATTTTTTCCCTCGGTTATCCAAACCTCATCGACTCCACCGGCACGCTCAATTCCATCTATCAAAGCATATTGTCCCGTATATGTTTGATAACCGTAGTAGTCTTGCGTTCCACCATTATTATCCCATACTACATGGATTTTGACATCGGTTTTTATCGTTTTCTTATCCGGTCTAACCGCCGTAGAAGTATTATTGATAACATAACTCAGCACCTTTTTATTATTTGATCAAATACTTGCTCGTCCCGTAAAAATACGCTCGTCAGAAGAATTTTGCAGCTGCGTCACTTTTCCACCTGGACTAATTATCAAACTTGCTTGAGCATCTCCCGATTTTAAATGATAAAAATGATACTTCTTTTCCATTTTGAAAAATCATTTATTGCTGTTGATGAAGAACTTTTTGTTTTGTCAGTTGACACCGAAGTAGACGAAACAGAACTTATCGTCACTTTTGACGCTTCAGTTGTTTCAGCAGTAGATAAACCATGCATAATTACAAGGAGAATTATAAGCGCTAAAGCTACAAGTCCCAAAATTGCAGCAAAAAGCGGTATATTTACCCCTTTTTTTATTTTCTTTCATTTTTCATTTCCTTTGTAAATAATAAGGCTCTCTATAGGCAACACCATTTTGTCCACCATTGACAAAAATTCTAGCTTTAGAGTCATCTGTAACATCTGCCTCTCCATAAATTACTTTCACATTTTCCGGGACAAATCCAAAGTAAAGGCCCGAGTTCACTAAAGTAGTTCCAAATTCCAACACTCCAGCTGTTGTGACTGAATCATTCACTTTCAAATTTTTAACATACTCTGCTTGCCCCGCAAACGGATTAAAATCCTTTTCTTTCATATTTGTACTTTGACCTGGTGTTTTTCGGGGAGCTCCAGTTGCCGAATCATTCAAACTAGGAATATCAATACTGAGTCCATCAACTTTTGCTGACATTGTATTCTTTGTACCAGTGAAATCCGAAATAGACATCGTATTTCCACTGATAATGATTGTATTTCCAGCCTCATTTAACCAAGTTCCTTGAATACTTTCATAGTTCCCTTGAGCAATTTCTGGCAGATTCATTTTTGTAAAATCCACTTTAGCCGTGTAGATTGCTAAAATATCTGTACTCAAAAAAGTTTCTCCCGCATTCACTCGCTTTTTCCTAGTTAAATTATAAACATAATCCAGTGGTAAATCTCCTGCTGCATCTGCATTTGATTGTTTCCCATCTTGATCATAGAATAAGAAAGTCCTCTGATGAGGTAATATACTTTGAATTTTATTCGCCGTTTCACTTCCCGTTAAACCCTGACAATCAGGCATTACTAGCTCTTTTTCAAGACCATCAAAATTTGCTGGAATTTGAGATTGAGGATAGACCATTTCCCCAGCACTACTTACTAAAGTTTGATTATTAGTAGTTCCTCGCACAATACTATAAGAGTATTCATAGCTTCCTTCTATCCCAAAAAGGTAAACCACATCATGATTTTCCTCAACTTTTAGCGTTCCGTCTCCTTGATTTGTTGAAACTGATATATTCGTAAATTTAAAATAAATCATAGGTTTTACTGATGTGCTTTTATTAGTGTCAGAAGTACTATTATTGGGAATTTTATAAGTGTAGTTTACATCATTAAAAGGTCTAGTACTTACCTCAACTTTTCCTTTTGTAATTTTTCCAGAAGTTTCTGCAAGCTCTAAGCCTTGATTAACCAATATATTATCTTCACCCGCAGTATCATGCTGGACAAACGTTCCATCTTTTTTGATGGCAATATTTGTACTCCATGTTGTATTTCCCGCTTGATAATTTCCAGCCCAATTACCAACTTCATTCTTTTTGGACACCAGAGTTTTCGATGAACTTTCCTTTATTTTCGGTGCTCTATTAGAAGATAGATTATGAAGAAACAAGAAAACAATAAGAACCGCTAAAGCTACGAGTCCCAAAATCGTAGCAAAAAGCGGTATATTTACTCTTTTTTTATTTTCTCTCATTTTTCATTTCCTTTGTAAACATTTGAAGCAACTAGTCGCTTTGTATTGTCTACCCAAGTATTTCTAAACATTTCAATCCAAAAACCAAATGGAATAATCCAAATGATAAAAAACGTAATAATTGGATGTTCTAAATCATATTCACAAACAATATCAACAATAGAATATTTAATAAGTGCCCAAATTACACTAATAATTACTGTTAACACGACGATTAATACTAGATTAGTTAAAATAACTTGTGAAACTTGATTCATATCCATAAAATCTTCTCCATATAATAGCGATAGTCACACTCACAGGTTGTTACTAATGACTCGCTGACTCCTTTAGTAACAGTCTACACTATCATTAATAGTTTGTCAAAATTTTAACAAACTTGTGTATTAAGTAATAATCCATTGAAAAAGCAAATAAAAAAAAGCAGTATCACTGAGATACTGCTTTTTCACTTTTAGGAGTAAAGTTATGAAAAAATTTTTTTGGAATAAATATATTATAGCTTCACTGACTTAATGGTTCATTAAGTCAAGATAAAGTGAAACTAAACCAAAGAAAATCTTGTCAGTAAAAAAATAACCTGTCAGTACTGACAGGTTATCTCATATTATTAAAATTAAAGCTTAGTCAGCGTTACGGCCGTTTTTAGCAATAATTTCTTCTTGTACTGATTTAGGTACGTCTGAATAGTGGTCAAATACCATCATGAAAGTACCACGTCCTTGTGTAGATGAACGGAGAGTAGTTGCGTAACCGAACATTTCAGCAAGTGGAACGAAAGCATTAACGATTTGTGATTTACCGTGAGCTTCCATTGAGTTAACTTGACCACGACGAGCAGTCACGTGACCCATGATATCTCCAAGGTTTTCTTCAGGAACAGTGATTGTAACTTTCATCATTGGTTCAAGAATTGCTGGTTTCGCAGTTTTAGCAGCTTCTTTCATTGCAAGAGAAGCGGCAACCTTGAAGGCAGTTTCTGATGAATCGACATCATGGTATGAACCATCATAAAGTTTAGCTTTAATGTCAACCATTGGGTATCCAGCAAGGACACCGTTAGCCATAGTTTCTACCAAACCTTTTTCAACGGCTGGTACAAATTCACGAGGAACGACACCACCGACGATAGCATTTTCAAATTCAAATCCAGCGCCTTCTTCGTTAGGTGTGAATTCGATCCATACGTCACCATATTGACCTTTACCACCTGATTGACGTTTGAAGAATCCACGTGCTGAAGTTCCAGCGCGGAATGTTTCACGGTAAGCAACTTGAGGCGCACCAACGTTTGCTTCAACTTTGAATTCACGTTTCATACGGTCAACAAGAACGTCCAAGTGAAGTTCACCCATACCAGAGATAACTGTTTCACCAGTTTCTGGGTTTGTTTCAACACGGAAAGTTGGATCTTCTTCAGCCAATTTTTGAAGGGCAACACCCATCTTATCTTGGTCAGCTTTAGTTTTAGGTTCAACCATCAATTGGATAACTGGTTCTGGAACTTCAATTGATTCAAGGATGATTTTAGCTTTTTCATCTGTCAATGAGTCACCAGTTGTTGTATTTTTCAAACCAACAGCAGCAGCAATATCCCCAGCGTAAACTGTTTGGATTTCTTTACGAGTGTTAGCGTGCATTTGAAGAATACGTCCGATACGTTCACGTTTACCTTTTGAAGTATTCAAAACGTATGAACCAGCATCAAGTGTACCTGAGTAAACGCGGAAGAATGAAAGCCGTCCAACAAATGGGTCAGTCATGATTTTGAAAGCAAGAGCTGCAAATGGTTCTTCATCTGAAGCTGGGCGTTCGTCTTCTTCGTCTGTATCTGGGTTAACACCTTGGATAGCAGGGATATCAAGTGGGCTTGGAAGGTAGTCAATAACTGCATCAAGCATCATTTGAACACCTTTGTTCTTGAAGGCAGAACCAGCAAGCATTGGGTAGAAGTCAACATTGATTGTTGCTTTACGGATCGCAGCTTTAAGTTCTGCTTCTGGAATTTCTTCACCTGCAAAATATTTTTCCATGATATCTTCATCGAAATCAGCAATTGCTTCGATGAGTTTTTCACGCCATTCGTTTGCAAGTTCTGTGTATTCTTCAGCATTGAAATCCAAAGCTGCCAATTCAGCGTTAAATTCGTCTGAACCTACAACAGTTTCTTTAATATCTGTACCAAGGTCGTTAGTATAGATTTCAGATTTCATAGTTACCAAGTCAATGATACCGATGAAGTCATCTTCTGCACCAATTGGAATTTGGATTGGATGAGCATTAGCACCCAAACGATCTCCCAAAGTAGAAAGTGAGTAGTAGAAATCAGCACCGATTTTGTCCATTTTGTTAGCAAAAACGATACGTGGAACACCGTATTCAGTCGCTTGACGCCATACAGTTTCTGTTTGTGGTTCAACACCTGATTGAGCATCAAGAACGGTAACAGCACCATCAAGAACACGGAGTGAACGTTGTACTTCAATTGTGAAGTCCACGTGACCTGGTGTGTCAATGATATTTACGCGGTTACCTTTCCATTCAGCAGTTGTTGCTGCAGATGTGATTGTGATACCACGTTCTTGTTCTTGCTCCATCCAGTCCATTTGTGATGCACCTTCGTGAGTTTCACCGATTTTATGGATTTTACCAGTGTAGTAAAGAACACGTTCAGTTGTTGTTGTTTTACCAGCATCGACGTGGGCCATGATACCGATATTACGTGTATTAGCAAGTGAAAATTCGCGAGCCATTTTGTTCTCCTATTTGATTTTAGTCATGAGAATTTCTCATTAGTTTTATTGTATCAAATTTATGTTAAAAAATTAAAACAAAACCGAGCAGGCGAGGAGCCCAAGCCCGGTAATGTTCGTTTTTACATCAATTCGATGTTACTTTACAATCTTTATAAGACTGATCGTAAAATTTATTTGCTAAGCAGAATCGAGAAAGAAGGTTCCGAAGCGTAGAGTACGCGAGGGTTCTTCTGACGAAGCAGCTGCAACGCAAATAGATTTTACCAGCGGAAGTGAGCGAACGCACGGTTAGCTTCAGCCATTTTGTGAGTATCTTCACGTTTTTTGACTGCTGCACCTGTGTTGTTAGCTGCATCCAAGATTTCTTTTGCAAGACGATCTTGCATTGTGTGTTCACCACGGTTACGAGCGATTGTTACCAACCAACGAAGTCCAAGAGTTGTACGACGTTCTGGACGAACTTCAACTGGGACTTGATAGTTAGAACCACCGACACGACGAGCGCGAACTTCAAGAACTGGCATGATGTTTTCCATAGCAGTTTCGAAGACTTCGAGTGGGTTGTTTCCAGTAGCTTCTTCAATTTGTTTGAAGGCACCGTAAACGATTTGAGCCGCAACACCACGTTTACCATCAAGCATAACGCGGTTGATAAGACGAGTTACGACGATTGAGCTGTACATTGGATCTGCCAAAACTTCACGTTTTGGGGCACGATTTTTACGCATTCTTACTTATCTCCCTTCTTAAGCTTTTGGTTTTTTAGCACCGTATTTAGAACGGCTTTGTTTACGGTCAGCGACACCTGCTGTATCAAGTGCACCACGAACGATATGGTAACGTACCCCTGGAAGGTCTTTTACACGTCCACCACGAAGAAGTACAACGCTGTGTTCTTGGAGGTTGTGCCCGATACCTGGAATGTACGCTGTTACTTCCATAAGGTTTGAAAGACGTACACGCGCGAATTTACGAAGCGCTGAGTTAGGTTTTTTAGGAGTCATAGTACCAACACGAGTTGCTACTCCACGTTTTTGTGGGCTTGCAAGTTTAGTTTGTACTTTTTTACGGCTGTTGTAGCCAACGTTCATTGCTGGTGATTTAGATTTAGTCACTTGAGCACGACGTGGTTTGCGTACCAATTGGTTAATTGTAGGCATTTTACTGTCTGCTTTTTGTATTTTTCCACATTTTTATGCGAAGCGATGAGAAATACAAAAGCATTCCTTTCTTTTTATTGGATGGCGAATCGCCAATTATTTAGTCAGTATATGGTCGCTTAAGCCAAGTTCTGACAAGAAGTTTAGCAACTTATACAAGTTCTCCTGAGAGTCCAAAGTAAAAAGTACCGTTTAATATAATATCATTTTTTATAACAATTGTCAATCTATTTTTTAGAATTGATTTTGAAAAAATAAAACTATTTAATTATCTATCAAGTTTTGAATCTATTGTACCTTACGATTAGACTATGGTATAATCGAGTCATGAAAAAAATTGCAATTATTTTTTGTAGTTTCCTGATTAGTCTATCAGTCCTTTCGGGCTTTTCTGTCAGTGCTGCTACGACTCCAACGACAAATGATTTTACGGTTGCTGCTAAATCAGCAATTGCTATTGATGCCTCAAGTGGTAAAATTTTATACGCGCAAAATGCTGATGATGCAAGCACTCGCATTGCCTCTATCACAAAATTACTGACAGCCTATTTAGTTTACAAAAATGTAGCTGAAAATAAATTGACTTGGAATACTAAAGTTCCTATTTCAGATTATGCTTATGAATTAACTCAAAATTCTAATGCTTCCAATATTCCCCTTGCTCAAAATGGTCAATATACTGTCAAAGATTTATTGAATGCTTTACTTCTTCCGTCAGCAAATTCTGCTGCTGTCGCTTTAGCTGAAAAAATTGCTGGTTCAGAACCAAAATTTGTTGATATGATGACAAAACAAATGAAAGACTGGGGAATTACTGACAGCCATCTCGTCAATGCTTCTGGCTTACCAAATGATGATTTAAACGGTCATATTTATCCAGGGTCTGGTGCCTCAGCAACAAACACAATGAGCGCAAAGGCTGTAGCAACACTTAGTTATCATCTTATTCAAGATTTTCCAGAAATTCTTCAAATCACTAAAAAAACAGAAATTCCTTTTGATACCGGCAATGAAGCAAAGATGACCTTAACTAATACCAATCAAATGCTTAGTGGTTTTTCTACTTCAAGAACTGGTGTTGATGGCTTGAAAACAGGTTCAACAAGTTTTCAAATTGACTGTTTTGCTGGAACAACAAATCAAAACGGTTTTAGAATCATTACGGTTGTCTTAGAAGCTACAGATCCTGCTGCTGACAACTCAACTCCTTTCACTCTCACAAATCAACTGATGAACTATGTTTATGGTCATTGGCGTACGACCAGTCTTGTGCAAAAAAATCAATCCTTAGATGATTTTAAAGAAATTGCTGTGACTGATGGAAAAGAAAAATCTGTTCAACTCGTTGCTCCACAAAATATCACTCCCGTTGTTCCTTACGCTACAGATGGTAGTGCAGATACAAAATCACTGACAGTCAGATTCAGTAAGGAAAAAACAGCCTCCGTTGAAGCAACTGTGACTAAAAACCAAAAACTTGTCACTCTTTCTACTACAGTAAAGGATAGTTTAGGCTATCTTCCAAATTGTACCGCAGAACAAATTCCATTGGTTGCCAAGAAAACTGTCCCTCGCAGTAGCGCTCCAAAGGTTTTTTGGAATCATTTTGTAAATTTTGTTAATGAAAAACTCTAAAATTTTACTGACAGAAAAGCTGTAAGTAAATTAGCTTATAAAAAAAAGCCGTCAATTTACTGACAGCTTTTTTATTATCCTTTAGATTTTACAATTGCAAGTAAAATTGCACCTGTTACGAATAGAACAATCCCAATTCCAACATAAACCAATTCTTTTTTGGTTTTCTTTTCACCAAGGAAGAGAATTCCTCCAATAGTTGAAATGATGACACCTAATTGCGAGAATGAAAAGGCAATTGCGTTACCAGCAGCGCTTGCAGCCATAAGCATAAAGATATTACCTACACCCCACATTGCTCCAACAATCATATTTTGATAAACATATTTTTCCATTTTAATTTTGAAACGACCCATCACAAGTGCTCCAAAAATCATTCCAACTGACATTGGCAAGATAATTGTCAATGTATCAAAATGAACATTGAACCAAAGTACTGCTAAGTTATTGAAAAGAATAACATAGATAACATATCCCAAAGTTGAGTAAGTTAAAGCAGTCAATCCTTTAGTATAATTACGTCCTTCTTCAACAACTGCATTTTCTGGGTCACGTTTAGCTGAGAAATAGAAACCAACTACCAAAACAGCCATCGCAATAAATCCGAGAATAAATTGAATTTGTTTTGTCCATTCGTGGAAAGCAAAAACCCCAATCAATCCACCAATTACTAATTGACTTCCTGATGAAAGTGGACTTGCTACTGAAACACCCATGTATTTCATTGAATTAAACTGACCAAATTGTCCAATTGCCCAAAGCAATCCACCAATAAATCCAATTAAGAAAATTTGCCATGTCAACGTTGGCATGCGGAATAAGAAAACAATAAGTGCAAAAACAAAAGCGCCCAAAGTCATTCCAAGTGTTTGTTGTTTAGCATCACCACCAAATTTATTAGCTACAAATCCGATAGAACCCCAAGCAAACATTGGAACAAGCGCGAGAAGAACTCCTTGCATGTGTATATTTACCTCTTTAAAATAGTTTTTTTACTTAAAAAAATAAGCATTTCTCTATTTTACTCTTTTTTTTGGAAAAAACAAGAGATAAAAGAATACATAAGATTCATAACTGTTCAAGTAAATTTATTTTCTTTTTTCAATTAGAACTAAAATTGGCGGCGTATGAATTTGGTTAAGAGGTGCATAAGAAGTCACTTCCCAGTCCTTTTGTGGCAAACTAGAAGTCCACTTAATAACGGCATCTTTTTCTTCCATCCCCCCCTCATGACCGTAATAAATCATAATAGCAATTCTTCCACCTACAACTAACTGATTAGTCAAAGCATCTAGAGCAGTCAAAGTGGTATCTGCCTTTGTAACCACACTTTTATCAGTTTTTGGTAAGTATCCAAGATTAAAAATAGCTGCTTTGATTGGCTCCTTGACATATTCAGAAAGCTTTTCATGACCAGACAAAACTAGATTTACTGACGGCTCTGTCAGTAAATTCGAGAGATTTTTTTCAAATATTTGATTCTTTATTCCAGCATCATCTAAACGTTTTTCAGTTGCATTTAGCGCTTCTTCTTGCACATCAAAAGCATATACATTCGCCCCTAATTCCGCTAAAAATTGAGTATCATAACCATTCCCCATCGTTGCATCCACCACAACATCATTAGTGTTGATGATATCTTTCAACATCCAGTGAGCCATTTCTAACTGTTTTAACATTTATTTCCTCATCACTTTCTAATTATTTTTATATACCAATTTCAGTTTTACTGACAGATTTTCAATTTCTTTCCTATTATAACACCAAATTCAATAAAAAAGAGATGAATAAAAATTCACCTCCTGTCAGTTAAAATGTAATTAGATCACTAATCCGAACATCTTTACAACCTTGAACACTTCCTCGTCGTTGCATTTCAGCATCAATACTATTCAAAACTTCCCATTTTTTTAAAGACCACATAGGTCCAATAATTAAATCCCGCGGAGCATCTCCTGTTAAACGATGAATAACAATTTCTTTTGGAATCATCTCTAGTTGGTCACAAATCACTTTTACATATTCCTCTTGCGACATCAGCTGCAATTTTCCTTCATGATAATCACGCTGCAAACGGGTTTGCTTCATCAAATGAAGTAAATGTAATTTCACACCTTGAATATCAGAATCTAAAACCATTCGTCGAACATTTTCTAACATCATCTCACTAGTTTCACCAGGTAAACCATTGATTAAGTGAGTACAAACATTAATATTATGAACCCTCAATCGCTTCACCGCATCTACATAGGTTTCATAATCATGAGCTCGATTAATCAAGTCTGATGTTTCTTCATAAGTAGTCTGCAAACCCAAATCAATCCAAACTTCCATTCGACGATTTAATTCTGCCAAGTAATCTACAACGTCATCTGGTAAACAGTCAGGACGAGTACCAATTGAAATACCTACAACATCTGGTTGGTTTACCGCTTGTTCAAAACGCTCTCTCAGTACTTCAACAGGGGCGTGAGTATTAGTGAAATTTTGAAAATAAACAATATATTTCTTCACTCCAGGCCACTTTTTATGAAATTGAGCCACTTCGGCAGCAAATTGGTCCGCAATTGGAGCTTCTGGCTCCAAAATCATGTCTCCTGAACCAGATACTGTACAAAAAGTACATCCACCATGAGCAACCGTACCATCCCGATTAGGGCAGTCAAAACCAGCATCAATAGGAACTTTAAATATTTTTTCACCAAAAATGGTTCGCAAATAATCATTCCAAGTTGTATATCTCTTTTGCATTCTATATCATCTCTCCGTTTATCAAATTATATCAAAATTTCTTAAACATTTTCTATATTTATAATAAAAAAAGAGACCCGTAGGTCTCTTAAAAGCTGCGGATGTCAGACTCGAACTGACGACATCATGATTAACAGTCATGCGCTACTA
>JAFEHB010000818.1_pt1 | contig 16903 bp, 17 predicted proteins | sample 9267121 | NCBI WGS metagenome assembly JAFEHB01 (sample SAMN17103336, study PRJNA684904) | human gut metagenome | isolation source: diarrhea sample from child under the age of five | host: Homo sapiens | place: South Africa: Mafikeng, Mafikeng Provincial Hospital | collected 2019-09 | reverse complement strand
AGCTGCGGGAACGGTCTATCCGCTCAACGTGTTCGGCTGAGATCGGAAATCAACCGTCCAAAGGGAGCCGTTTACCGTTGATCCGTATGGGTTATTAAGGAAAACTCCCGGAAGATTGTGTACAGGAATAAGGAATGCGTTTAGTAGATAGGCGTAAGTGGCTGGTCGGGAAAAATAGTCACTAAGTTTATATATTGAAAAGATGGGTCCGACAATAAAAACGCACGCTGCCGTAACAAGTGCTAGTTCTGGAATTAGCCGCTTGCAGCGTGTGCGAAAGAAGCTCGATGGAGTCGGGTGGCTCTCGCAGCTCTTTGCTATGTATAGTCCCGCAAAAAAGAAAAACGTGCTTACAGCAATTGTTCCAAGTGGGAGATGGCTAAGAAGGTCGGAGAGCAGGACAGAGCTTTCTCCGAAGAGGGGGGATGAGTGAGATATGATGACAGCGAACGCGCTGATTAGTTTTATCAAGTTGACGTTGTTGCATCTGGACCCAATGACTGAGTCAAGAGTCAAGGTTTCTTGTTGAGGGGTCATTATCTTGAGCCTTTCGCAATTTAATTCAACGTGGATTGGCCATTGCACGCCGTTCGATTGCTCTCGTCAGCGTGCTTAAATGCTGCTGAGGCTTTGTGTTGCGGGAATGGCGACCAGTGTTTTATTGCGCGTTGTGCAGATTGCGGACGGGGTGGATGTGGGGGCTGATTGCAAATAGGTGGATGTTTCCGCTTGTGAACGATTTAGATCAAGATCGGGGTGAGCAACGAGGTAAGTCGGCATAAGGACCAAAATCTAGGCGCGCAGGGTAGTGGTTTTTCCTTTTTTCAACAGGAGGAAGGGTCATAAAGTCCCCATATAGGGTGGAGAGATGCTTTTCAAGCTTGTTCGGGAAATAGACTTGGCGGCCCTCGAACTCTAGCGGCCGAAGCGGGAAGACTTCATCGCGCGGATATGTTGCGGTGAATGGGCTGGTGTCGTTAAGGTATGCGATTCGACGGGTCGAAACGCCGGCGTAACGACGACGCGCTTCGTTTTCCTTTTTCAATGCATAAGAAGGCGAGACATGGGTTAGCCTCAAGATGAACGAGGCAATTCTACAGGCGATCCGAACGAGAGCCCCCTTCGGTCCGTGAATCATAATAACTGGATCGTTGATGCTGAGCAGCAGCCTGATATGCGACCAGAACCACGCTGCGCGTGCTTGAGACTTGTATAGCTTTTCGTCGTCTGGCACATTGTCGAAAGCATAGAGGTCAAGGAAGATTCCCAAGTCACAGTTGATATTCTTAAGCGTTTCTTCGCAAAACTGAGTCCCACGCAGCATGAGACGGGTCGTAGGGAGCGGGTAATTGATATCAGTTGACGCGGAGATTATGGAAAACTTCTCACTGAACTGGTTTTCGATAATCTCCGTCAGTTTCTCAAGGTCCTGTGCGGGCATCCCCAAGTCGATGTCGTCATCCCACGGTATGAACCCCTTGTGGCGAAGTGCACCGATGCCCGTTCCTCCCCAGGCAAAATATGTCAGGTCGTTGTCCCCGCAGATTTTTATAAACTCGTCCAAAAGGAGCAGCTCGCATTCTTGGATTTTTTTAAGTTCTTCTTTTGAGTACTCTTTCAATTGTGTCTCCTATTTCTACTTGTTAAATTTTGTGCTAGAAGAGTATAGCTTGTTAATCGCTTTAAGGGCTAGACCTCTCTGGGCTGCGGTGGAATCTTTAGACCGGCTTCCTATGTTGCGAGCCCCAAGCTCTCCCGGTATTTTCTTGGACTCATATAGCCCAAGTCGCTCTTGAGGCGCTCGTCACGATACCACATTAGATACGCGTCGAGCATTTTCATGATCTGCTCCAGCGTCACGTCGCTCCAATCGCGCCCGTAGAAGAACTCAATCTTGAGCCTCCCGAATAAGCCCTCCATGCGTGAGTTGTCCGGAGAATGGCCCTTCCTCGACATAGAACGTACGAGACCGTGCTCTTCGCAAATCAAGATCCACCCGGGCCATTGGTAATGGCGGCCGCGGCCGTTGTGCACGCGGGAGTGCTCACCTTCCGGAAAAGATGGCGATGTCATAATCGGCGGAAGTCAGAATGGCGTCAGAAAACTCGACTAGGTAGCAGCTCTGGCCTTGGGGGCAGAGCGCTTGCAATGTCTTGTCCGACGGAGTCGATATGGGAGAGTCAAACCAGTCCATGATGCTGTAGTCGACGGTGCTCGAGGGATCGAGCGCAGCAGCTTTCGTCATGTTGAAGACGCCGCAACCTGCGTCGCCGGAGGTAGAGTTGTACGTGCTCGATTCATAGCCCGAGAGCGCGACCTCGGGGTTGAATAACAGGATGAGCTCCGCTGCAACAGAAGAATCAATATCGGTGATGCCCAGAGTGTCCAACTGGGTCTGCTTTGAGGGCCACAAGCCCGTTGGAGTGTTGGGGTGCCCCTTGTAGTAATAGGCCTAGTCATCGCCGTAGCAGGTCATGGTGAGCCTGTCGCATTCTTCGAACGACTGCTCCAGATTCACATGGGTCTCAAGAAGGGCCATGGGTTTCTTGTCCTCGGCCTCGGCTGCGGCAAAGTAGCCATCGTTAAAGTTGCAGAGGGCCTTGAATGCAGCTACGGTGGAATCTCCGCGTTGTTGCAGCGCGGTAAGCATGTTCGCGACGTTCTTCTTCTTTACGCCGGGATTGGTGGCAATGGTGTTGACGAACGCGTTATCGTCGGCGCTCTGGAACAGGTTCGTGCGCGTCATCCACCATTCCGTATTGGGCTCGCACTTAAGTGCTGCGTACATGGAGTCCCAGTGGGCGTGCCAACCGTAGTCGGAACTCGCCTTTCCAGTCCTGTAGGCAGAGCCTTTCGCGGCAAGCTAACTTTGTTCAAGCTGTGCCTCCTTAGCGGCGGGATCCACTCCTTTGGCGTTGAAGGTCTCGTTCATGAAGTTGTACGTCGCCGTTCCGTCCGAAAGCAGGTAGTTCTTGTAGTTGCCTTGGGAAATCTGGTTGGCATATATGATGAGTGGATAAGCGAGCAGGTAATGTCGTTAATGAACAGGTTGAACTTGGAGTCTGACTTAAGGCGCTTGAACTCTTTGACGTAGTCGGCGAATGCAGTGTAATTGCTGGAGCCCTTAATGGCTTCGGTTGTTATGAAGAGCATGGTGTACATGCCGGAGGGGAGCGCGTCCCAATTAAACGCCGAGGGACGGTCGAGCATGACAATGGACGGCACCGAGGCCCCAGTCGAAGACATTGTGTAGTCTCAATAGGAAATGGAATAGAGCACAACCGGGAAGGTCACAGAAGGCGGTGCGAGGTTGTACTCGCTTGCGGTCACCCCAAGCTCTTGGACGGTGGTCCCAATTTCGTGGTCGCCCTTGAGGTGCTCGACCTTTGCGGTAAATGGTCCATAGGTTCCAACGTTTAGCGCCATACCGGCGGCATCGATGGATGCGAGCGAGGTGGAGTCGGTCACATTGCGCGTTACGGTGTTGCTGTAGCGCATAGTGGCGGTCACACGCATGTCCGTGGCGACGCCATCGGCGCGGAGGAGCGCGAGAGAGTCCGGTCGAACGCGCGCCGTGGTCGACTCGCCCTCCTGAATAATGGATGTCTGATAGTGCGAGGGAATGTAAGCGTTCGCTGTAGAGGACGGTGCATCTTCTCCGTGCTTCACCAGGCGAATCTCAATCGCTTCGGCCCGGTAGTTCCATCCGGTTGTGCCCGCAATGGCTCCGTCGGAAACCCAGTCCTGCCATCCTACGTTGACACAGTGGGCGCTGTGACGAATGCCGCCGTCGGCGTTGGCGAGTGAGACCTTAAGGGCCTCTATGGCTCTCGCCTTGCCCTCGGTTCCAGCCGTAGCACCGTCTTTGCTGGGGAAGTTGCCCCATCCTTGATCTCTCTCATGGGCATAGTATTGGACGGATGGCGTTGCGGTGGATTGGGCCGAGGCGACCACTGCGTCTGCTTGTGCGCTGCTCGCTGGGTCCGCGTTCTCCAGCTAGGAGTTTGTTGCCGAGGTGCTGGCCTCTTTGGCGGCGGGCTCGTCATGGGTCTTGGACGCAGGCCTTTCCTCCGCTTGCTGGTCCACGTTCGGCTCTTCGACGGGAGTCGCCGTTGAGTCGATGATTTCTTGTCCAGTACCGGTTGATTGCTCGTCTTGAATGGCAGCCGCTTCATTTGCGGGTGCCGTATCGTCTGCGAAGACCGGTCCTGCAGCAACCGATGCGACGAGCAAGGTCTAGCAAAGCAGGGCGGCGATTGCTTTTGAACATCATCGTTTCATATCGGCTCCTTCCAATAGATGCAATACATCATTAGATGCTAGCAGTATTGTGTGGGATACGAGCCGTTGTGCCTGAGCGGTTGCGGGAGCGGCGGGAACCTATTTCTGAAGGAGAACTTTGGCAATGCCAGCTATTGCCGCGGGAGCGCACGCGGACATAATTGCGATGTTGATTCCATTCATATCGAATGCGGTAATAAAGTGGTCAGCAGCAAGAACGATGATGCCGAAGGCGAGGGCGTTGATGATGATCTGGGTAATTCCGTCCCGCATGATGAGGAGGGAGTCGTTCACGTAGAGGAGGATGGCGATAGAAGTTGTTGCTCCTAAAACGTATGGGAAGATCCAGAGGTAGGGTGCGATTTTGTTGCCGTAGACCAACTCGAGCAAGGGCCCGCCCACCATGGAGAGGCCTGCCGTTGCAACTGCTATACATGCAAAAAGAAGCCCCAGTACCTTTAAGAAGCTCTTTTTAAAGGCTGATGGGCCGCCGTTTTGCAATGAGCTTGCAAGAGTTCTAATGAGCGGGCTGTAAAGATAGGCGGCTCCAGCTTGGATAAGCACGGCAGGCGTGGCTATGCTGGCGTAGATGCCAAGCATTTCCTGGTCTGTGAGGATTCCGTATCGTTGACGGACGATGGAGACAATAGAGGTGGTAAGGAAATTGGCGATGGTCGGCATGAGGCAGGCTTTTCCAAGTGCAACAAGGTGGTTGCACGAGAATCGGGGGTGCATATCGCCGAAGCGCTTCGCGCGGGGCAAATCGTAGAAGAGTGTCACGAGCATGCAGCAAAGTGCCATTCCAATGATTGCCATTGGAAGAGATTGGTTTGCTGCAAAGGGGGCGACAAATCCAAATAGAGACAAAACACCGCGCATGAATTGCGACTTACCAATGTAGTCCATCCTTTGGCCTTTTTGGTCAATTCCGTAAAGGACGTCTACGAATGTCTCGTCGATCTTGAAAACGAGAAATGCAACCGTGGCCACGAGGAAGGCGGGGTTATTGCTAATGACGGCAACATATATGCAGCTGAAGATGAGACTGAAGAGTATGGAGACGAACCGGAAGCCCACATAATCCTTGGAAGAATGCTCGCAGGAAATGTCGGAAACCTGGTAAGTTCTCATTCTATATAGGCTGACGGAGGCGAACATGTTGCCTATGGACATGGCGAAGGCCAATGCGCCGGAATTGTTGTAGTCCGTTGAGAGGACAACCACCAACACAGTTGTGAGCCATTGGCACCCAAGATAGAAGATGCATCCTGCGGCATTCCACAGTGCGTTCTTTTTTGTGGTCAAAGGTGCGGGGACGTTGGGCATGTGGTGCTCTTTTCGGGTGCGGTTTCATTCGAATGATGTTAGTAATCTTAGTGTCCTTTTTAACGAGAGCACAGACGAACGTATAATAAACAGGTATGCCTATCTGACTCAATGGGAGCGACTCATGACATTTGGTCCTTCTGACCATACATTTGTGCTCTGTGCTTACAAAGAGAGCCCCTTTCTGGAGGAGTGCTTGCAATCTTTGCTTGCTCAAACTGTGAAGACCGACGTGCTTATTGCTACTTCCACGCCGTGCGAAGCGACGAGGTCGTTGTCTCGACGCTATGACGTCCCGCTTCATGTGAGAGAGGGAAAGTCGGGCATTGCTGATGACTGGAATTACGCAGTGAGTTGCGCGACAACGCCTTTGGTGACTATCGCACATCAGGACGATACGTATGAGCCGGATTATGTTGCTCATCTCCTTGCTGCGGCAAATAAGGTGGACAACTTGCTTATATACTTCACCAACTATGGTGAGCTGAGGAATGGCGAAAAGAATGATGACAACCGTCTGCTTCGCGTGAAGCGCATGCTTCTTGCGCCACTTAAGGACGGGAAACTCTCATCGTCTTGCTGGCTGCGTCGTCGTGTGCTGTCGGTTGGGTCTCCTGTTTGTTGTCCCTCTGTCACGTTAAACATGACAAATCTCCCCGCGGTTCCTTTTGAGAAGATCTTCAAGTGCGATCTTGATTGGGACGCTTGGGAACGTTACTCAAGACTGCCGGGGGACTACTATTACGATTCAACCGTTCTCATGCACCATCGAATTCATGAAGGGTCTGAGACGACCGCACTCATTAAGGATGACACTCGGACGCATGAGGACTTTGAGATGCTGTGCCGGTTTTGGCCTAGGCCGCTTGCACGCATTGTTAATAGGATTTACGGGAAGAGTCAAACGAACAACAACGTAAAGGAGGCACAGTGAGTAAAGTCCTCGTTATTATTCCTGCGTACAACGAGCAAGATGCAATTCTGTCAACGGTCAGCGCCGTGGTTACCGCTGGTTACGATTACGTTGTCGTCAACGATGGCTCTAAAGACAACACGCTTGCAGTATGCCGTGAAAACAACCTAAACGTTCTCGACCTTGCGCAAAACCTGGGTATTGGTGGTGCGGTGCAGTGCGGACACAAGTACGCCCAGCGCAACGATTACGACATTGACATTCAGGTGGATGGCGACGGCCAGCATGACCCGTCGTTTATTTCCAAACTTGTCGCCGAGGTTGAGGCTGGTGCAGACCTTGCCATTGGATCGCGGTTCCTGGAGGTCAACGAGGGCTTCCAGTCGACGTGGCTTCGACGAGTGGGTATTACCTGGTTCGAGAAGCTTCTAAAGGTTCTTACGGGCGTAACGGTGACCGATGCCACATCTGGCTTTCGAGCGTGCGGTCGCAAGGCTATCGCATTATTTGCCGAGTCGTATCCGACTGACTATCCAGAGCCCGAATCCATCGCGCTTTGCCTCAAGCGTGACCTCAAGGTCAGGGACGTTCCAGTGGAGATGTGTGAACGTCAAGGAGGGAAATCCTCCATCGGAGGCCTGTCTAGCATTTACTACATGATAAAGGTGACCATGGCGATCCTGATCGTTTCCCTTACCGGTCGCGAGGGGTGATTTATATGACGTTCGTTACTCAGGTTCTCGCAGCGATTTTTGCGGTTGTGTTCTTCGTCTACGTGATCCGTCTCGTATCCAAGGGTAAGTTGTCCTTACGCTATTCCTTTTTCTGGCTGTCCTTGTCGGTGGTAATCCTCATTGCAGCGATTTTCCCCGGTTTCATTGGCGCAATTGGCGAGTTGTTCGGCTTCGTGCTGACCACGAACTTCGTGTTCTTCCTTGGCTTATTTTTGTTACTGGCCTTTTCGCTCATGCTGAGCGTGGTGGTAACTAAGCAAGCGGCGAGCATCAAAAACTTGACGCAGAGGCTGGCCATTGTAGAAAAGGAACTATACCGGGGTGACGATGATTAGCCCTCGATAGTCTATGCCCTTGGTCTGATTGAATATGGTCCCTATCGGAAATGAGATTTGTTAGATGACTGCGATATCAACCTTCGGGGCTCATGTCTCCGCGAGCGTGAAGCTGGACAATGTGAAGCGCGATTGGCTGTTTATGTTCGCGTATTTCGCGACTTCGCTACTGGCAATTGCGATGCTCTTTACGAATGTTCTGGAATATAAAGCTGGGCTAGTCGGGAAAGCCTCTATGGTTATTCCCGCGCTGTTGCTCGCCTGTCTCCTTTGCGAATTTGCGTTCCTGGCACGGCGCTTTTCAAATGATGTTCAGAAAGTCTTTCTGCTTATTTCCGTTCCTGCCGTTCTAGCTTTCGGGCTATTCATTATTCCGGGCACTGTCCCAGATGAGCATGCTCATATCGCTCAAGCACTTGATTTGTTTGGTCGTCACTCGGGTAGTTTTCTTGTGCCGAAAGCGCTTGGTCCAGATTCCCTCCCTCATACTTATGCTGATCTCTATGCGTCGATTTCGACTCCAGATTCGTGGGATTCTATGATTTCATGCGATCGATACGTGGCGTATTTGGATGGGCTTTACGCGATTCCGGCGATGGTTATCTCGGTTTTGCGCTTATTGAACGTGAACGCGATGGTTGCAGTTATCATCGCGCGCGTGGTCAATGGCGTGCTGTTCTGCGCCGCGGGGTATTACATCATCCGCCTGCTTCCGTGTGGAAAGACCGCGCTAATGGTGTTTCTTCTTAATCCGATGCTGGTTCAGCAAGAAGCCTCTTTGTCTGCGGATGTATTGGTGAATATCGCTGCAATTGCCTTTGTTGTGTACTTCCTTAAATTGAATTCTCAGAAAGAGATTGCAAGGAAAGAATGGCTTATTTTCGCCGCACTTACGGTTGTGATGGCTTTGGCGAAAATGATGTTTGCTCCCTTAGCTCTACTGTGGCTTGTTTTCTTTAATAGGAGGTTGTCAGGTAAGAGGCTTCTTGCGGCTTACCTCGGTATCTTCTTAGTTTGTTGTGCGCTTGCGGCTTTGGTTGTCGTGTTTTATCGCGGTCCCCTTTTCCCAGCTTCATTTGCGCTCATGCGCTCTCCCGCAGAATGCGCGCGCGTCTTGGCTAGCTCCATCTGGAATGTTGGTCCGTTCTGGATCGATTCGTACCTTGGCAAATATCTCGCGGCGCTTAATCTGGCTACCTGGACCCCTTGCGTGTATGTCTATTTAGTTCTTCAGGTAGTGGTGCTGTTCTATAACGATGAAGACTGTAGCGTACTCGTTCGCGGCGTTGATAAGGTATTTGTTTGCGTTCTCTGCTTGGTAAACCTGTTGCTTCTGGTTTTGACTATGCGTGGGTGGAGTCTCGAGGTTGATAAGGTAGCGGATTATATCCTTGGAATACAGGGAAGGTACTTCTTTCCGCTCGTTTTGCTTCCTCTGTGCTGCATGCTTCGTCCGGGCAAGAAGCGTTCGGAGGGGCGCGTGCTCGTTACGTCTGCGGCGTTGTTGGTTGCAGTTTTCTCCATTAACATGATTCCTGTCATTACTTTCTACCTCTAGATTGAAGGGGCTCTATGCCAAGCATTTCTAGGATTAAGCAGCTTTGTAGTAACGCTGTAACGCTTCTTGATGAGGATGGTATCTACGCCTTTACCGATAGGGTAAAGGTTCGCACGTCACGTTTCCACTTGCCTGGTCGGAAGGCGGATGTCGAGGCTGTTGACCCTTTGGATGTCTTTACAGACGTCTTGTTTGTCAACGGCTGCGCATACTCCGTCCCCCATCCTATTCGCTATCGCGTCGATCATCAGATTGAGCAACTTGTTGCACATGGTGTGAGCGCCCGCAAGGTCGAGGCGTGGGATGTAAATGATGATTGGGCCCGCACTGCGCATGTATTTGTGATTTTCCGTTGCCCGTACTCTGAGGAAATTGGGCGCTTCATTACACTTGCCAAGTCTCTTGGAAAGACTGTCCTCTACGATATTGACGACCTTGTTATCGATACGAAGTACACTGACCTCATTCCGTTCCTGTCGACTTTCACTGAAGAGCAGAAGCGCGGTTACGACGACGGTGTTCGCGCCATGCAAAAGACCATGCTCATGTGCGATGGCGTTATCACCACTACTGAAGGCATGGCCAACGAGCTCAAGAATTATTTGCCGAAGGTGTGCATTAACAGGAACGTTGCGTCCGAAGAGATGCTCAACTTCTGTAATAAGGCCGTGCGTGAGCGTGACGTGTTCCCGAACGTCTCTGTCGACGCTGTGACTAAGCGCGAAAGGCGTGCTTGGAAGAAGGCTCACGAGCCTCGCGATGGTAGGTTCCGCATTGGCTATTTTTCAGGCAGCATCACTCATAATGACGACTTCGAACTCGTGCTCCCTGCTCTTGCGCGCGTAATGCAGGAGCGTCCTGAGGTTACACTGTGCATTGTAGGTGAGCTGACGATCCCTGATGCCTTGTCTGGGATGGCGGACAGGGTCGAAGCCTTCCCGTTCTGTGACTGGCGCCGCCTGCCCAAGCTCATCTCGAAGGTAGACATCAACATTGCACCGCTGGCAGATTCCGTGTTCAATCGCGCAAAATCTGAGAATAAGTGGGTTGAGGCAAGTCTCGTTAAGGTTCCGACTGTTGCAAGTAATGTTGGTGCTTTCGCAAGCGAGGTTGTCGATGGTGAGACCGGAATCCTGTGCTCTACGACCGAACAGTGGTACGACGCTCTCATCAACCTCATGGATGATGCCACGAGGAGGAGGGTGCTTGCTGAGAAGGCGTACGAGGAATGCTCCGCTCATCGTACGACTCTTAATTCCGGCATGTCGTTGGTCAATTTCATTCATGATGTGATGCCGTCCAACATTGCCTTCGCGGTTCCGTCTTTGAATATTAGCGGGGGCAATATCGTGACCTTGCGTCACGCCTCCTTTCTTCAGCGTAGGGGCATCGATGTAACAATAATTGATGGCATGGGCGAAGATCGCTGGGTCGAGGTGCAGGGATGTCGCATTCCAGTTATTAATCGACGTGTTCTTCCTGCCGCTATTGACGACTGTCCTATTGACGGAACTTTTCAGCGTCTTGTCGCGACTTTCTGGGAAACGGCTCAGTTTGTTGAGCGTTATAGGAAAGCCGACCATCGCTTGTATTTCGTTCAGGGTTACGAGCCCGGTTTCTATCATCCTCTTGACTGGCATCGTGTTGCCGCGTCCGCAACCTACTTGTCGGGCCTTGACGTCTTTACCATGTCTCCCTGGTGTCAGAAATGGCTTAAGAGGGATTACGGGGTATCGGCACGTTGCGTAAAGAACGGAATGGACGTTGAGCGCTATAGCGTGAGGGAGCGCGAGTATTCCGGCAGGGTTCGCATTCTGATCGAGGGCGATTGCAAGGTTGACTACAAGAACGTCGACGAGGCGTTCCGTATCGTTGACAAGCTTGATCCCAAAAAATATGAGGTTTGGTATCTTTCCTACAACGGTGAACCTAAGAGCTTTTATCGCGTGGATAGGTTTCTCCATGCCATTCCGAGCGAGGAGATACATTCCGTCTACGAGGACTGTCATATTCTCCTGAAGACGAGTCTGCTGGAGAGCTTCTCCTATCCTCCGCTTGAGATGATGGCGACCGGTGGTATTGCAGTTGCCATTTCGAACCCCGGTAACGCCGAGTACCTTGTAAACGGGGAAAACTGCTTGCTTATTAACCATGGAGAAGAGGGCAAGGCAGCAGCTATGATTGAATCTTTGGTCGAAGACGAAGCACTTCGTGACCGTCTCATTTCTGGTGGTATTAAGACGGCCCAATCTCGTGATTGGTCTCGTTTTGAAGATGAGATTGCTTCGGTGTATCTGGGGGAGTAAATGGCTTACGACCTTTCAATTGCATGCGTGTATAACAAGCTCGAGCAGTTTGAACGCTTCCGCCATTCCGTCGAAGATCTTCCGTTCAGGGTCCAGCTGATTGCGATGGACAATAGGGAGCGCGCTTGGTCTTCCGCAGCGGCGGCTTATAATCATGCCGTTGATGTTGCCGAGTCTGATGTGGTCCTCTTTTCGCATCAGGATATTGTCTTTTTGGACGGCTCTTTTATCTCGGAGTTCATCGAGAAGGTCTGTGAGAATCATGATTTGCTCGTTGGCGTTGCGGGTGCAGTCGAGACTGAGGGTGGATACTGCCGCAAAATGGTTTCAGGTATGTACCAGGGCTCCAAGCTTTGGCGCCACCATACTGCGGAGTCCCCAACAATGGTCTCCACCCTGGATGAGTGCCTATTCGGTTGCCATAAGGATTTGTTCTCTAAGGTGCATTTTGATGAGGAGACGTGCAACGGCTGGCACTTTTATGCCGTAGATCTCTCGCTTCAGGTCCAGGATGCAGGCGCTAGCGTGATGGTCCTGCCCGCGGCGGTGCTTCATCTGTCTGGGGGCAATCGTGATGATTCATATTATGTCGCCCAGGAAAAGCTGAAGAAGAAATATGCCAAGTCTCGTGAGGTGATTGTAACCACCTGCGGATGGACCAGGACGGGCTTCATCGATCCGTATCGTCCCATTGTTGACGACGAGCTTGCTGCTCTGGATCGAGCGGGTATTTCGTACTCTGTTCGATTTTTCCGCTCTTGGAAAGAAGCCGGAGATCTTCAAAATAGGGTTTTCTTGCCAAGCTCGTTTCCTATTGATGCGTCTTCGGACGTTACATTGAGTAGCGAGGGCGCTCACTTGTACGCCGGTATCGCGACAGTTCGCAACTTTTTCTCTTCAAAGAGATGGCTGTATGAAGATCTTCGCGATCTTAAGCGAGATTACGTGGTAGCCGTTGAGGAGGAGTGCCGCGGCACAAGGGAATACCGGCTTGGTTCCAAATTCCTGCCGTGGATTAAGGTGCAGCCCCACGATACGGTGATGCTCGAGACGGAATCTTCCAATGGGGGCGTATCTGCGAGCGTTGCCCCCATGTCCTCAAACGATGGGGCTGACTTTCCCTGCTCGGTTGACGATCTCGAATTCGCATTCTCGAAAGGGGAGGGGTATTTCTCTTTTTATATTCTTTCGACTCTCCAAGCGGCGGAGGTAAGCCTTTCGGGGCTTCCTGATTCCGATTCGAAGGTCTTTGAACCTATGCTCCGTTCATCCTTACTCTCCTGCGGGGATGCATGTAAGTCCCTGTGCGCTCTAGTTCGTGCGGATGAGTTCGCCGAAATCCAAGCGGAAAGGGTACGAAGGCTTTACGCTTCCTGTTTACCGAGCCGCGTTGGAAGTCTTTTACTCCGTGTGGGTCGAAAGCTATTTCGGTAATTAGAAGCCACGCCTTTTAGGACATGGCGACCCCGATTGGTCGTCATGTCCTTACTATTGGTGCTTTAAAAAGAAGCGCGCAACGCTTTGGAGTCCTCGGTAGAACCCCGACATGCTTACTCTACGTGCGAGCCTTACGAGGGCGACTTCGTGTCGATTCTTCAGTTTGTCATAGGCAGCGTGGGCCTGGGCCAATTCCTGTTTTAGTTTCACCGTGTTCGCGCGTTCATCAACGAGCTCCTGAACTACAACGTCTAAGTATTCCGACCTCTTGCCGAGTTCGCGAAGACTGGGGACAACTTCGTCTTTATCAAGCTCGTTGAGCATTGCTTGGAAGTCGCCGAGGCATTTGATTACTTCTTCATCCGTGATGTTGAACACGACATGTGGGCAGTCGACAGTGGCCAGACGATGCATGATTGTGTCTTCAAGCTTGATGAAGCCGTGTTCGTGTGCGAAGCGGTAGTTCTCCATGGAACCTTTCAGTAGGTCGCAGGCGAGGCGTGGGGTCCAGTTGGTCTGCTTGTGTGCGATGCGGTAAATATATGTTGCATCCGACAACACATAGTAGCGCTGGGCTTTGTACATCGCGGGTACGAAAAAGAGGGGGTCCTCATACCAACGTCGAGCTGGGAAGCGCAGGGCCGTATCTTCAAATAGGTCTTTTCGGAAAATATACCGTTGGTAGCCGTAGTCCATCTGGTCGTCTGCGTAGTTGCGCCAGCCTTCGTGGTCGAACACGTAGAGCTCGTCATCTGCAAACGCGTCAATGAACGTTCCCGTTTCCTGGTTTAGAAGTGCCATGGACCCGCCGCAGATGGTGGCGTCTTTGTCTCTGGCAGCGGTCAACAAATCGGAAAGCGCATGATCGGTCGGGTAGTAGTCGTCTGAATCCATGAACGCAATGTACTCACCCGCGGCATGCTCAATTCCAAGGTTTCTAGCGGGACCAGCCCCCTGGTTCTCCTGGTGGAAGACTCGAATGCGAGAGTCGCCTTGGGCAAGCTCGTCAAGAATGGCGGGGGAGTCGTCGGTGGAGCCGTCGTCTACAAAGATCGCTTCAAGGGAGCAGCCGACTTGAGACAGAACCGATTCAATGCACTCATCAAAGTGTGGACCGGGGTTGTACACGGGAATTATTACCGAAATGTCCGGGTTGGAAGGCACGGGAACTCCTCTGTGAATGGTTGCAGTGCAATGCTAATTGTAGCCGAGCGCTGCCGAGCTGCGTTGATAGTTGGCAGCTCTCATTCGTTTAATGTACGTCTTCGTCATTTCCCCTTTGCTTTTCAAATGCTGAAAATGAAGGTGAAATGAGTTCCCTCGACCGCTGGAGTCGCGAGGTTGAGTATTTCGCGACGTGAGCACCGTCCCCTGCTGACTGCAGTGCCAGCGGGGGGTGTTCCTATAGTTTTGTCAACGGTTTTCTCCGTTGAGCGGCCTAGATTCTCTCCATGCTGGCGCCAGCCCATCGGCGCGGCAGCTCTCTTCCATTTTTGCGGGGCTAGGCCGCGTGGGGGGCCTTGTCCCGCATGACCGCGTAGATCACCTTCAGCCTCTTCCTCGCGACCGCCTTCAGCGCCTCGCCGTGGCACATCCCGCGGCCCCTGCACGCGCGGTAGTACTCGCCGAACCTGTTCGCGCTCCTCGTCAGCGAGTTGCATGAGAATATGAGCAGGTTCTTCAGCCTCTTGTTTCCCTGCCTCGACGCCGCCACCGACGCTATCGAGGTCCCGGACCTGCGGTTCCTCGGGGCGATGCCGCAGTACGAGGCTAGGTGGTCGTGGTCGGGGAACGACGGCATGTCGATCGCTATCGTCAGCTCCGACGCCGTCCTCGGGCCGATGCCCGGGATCGTCAGCAGGCACGCGTAGATGTCGTCCGAATCGAGCAGGGACGCGATCTCGGCGTCGAGGCGCGACGCCTCCTCCATCGCCTCGGATATATGCCTCGCAAGCATCTTCACCTGCGGGTTCTCGGCCCTCATTATGACCTCGGGAGGCCTGGTCGACGAGTTTATCGCCGCCCAGGCGCCTGTGCACGCCGGCCCGCCCGCGCCCCACATGAGCGCGGAGAACGACACCCTCCCCGCGTCCGCCACGCCCCAGGCGCCGCCGAGGCGGGCGAGGACGCGCAGCCACCTCGGGTCCGAGGGGTCCACCAGGGCCTCGAACGCCGGGCAGGATTCCAAGAGGATGGAGCGCAGCCGGTTCTTGTCCCTCGTGGCGCACGTCACCATGTGGTCGCGCTGCGAGGCGAGCGACCTCGCGGCCTCGAGGCCCCCGTCGCGTTCCGGGACCGGCAGCAGCGCGTCGGGCAGGCCCATGGCGGTCCTGGCGATCACGTGGGCGTCTCGCTCGTCGGTCTTGGCGTCGCCGGCGAACATCCTGGAGGCCTGATGCGCCGCTATGCCGGGCAGGTAGGCGACGTCGAGCCCGGCCCTCCTGGCCCTGGATATGGGCAGGGCGCCGATGTTGCGGATCTGGTCAACGACGACCAGGGTCCCCTCTCCGACCTGCGAGAACAGTCTGTCGAGCTCATGCTCGGAGTTCGCGACGGGGCGGCTGACGGCGACCTCCCCGTCCCGGGTGAGTATGCAGGCCCAGTGGGAGGCCTTTCCGACGTCGAGCCCGAGGACGGCCCTCCTCGCGGGCGCTGCGTTGTTGGCCATGGTATCCTCCAATCGTCGGCAGATCGGAAGCCGTTTCCCGCGACACCCACATTACCTGGCCGTGGCCGTCTTCCCTGAGGTCCGGCAGTTTCCTATCAGTCGTCTGAAACGGCGACGCCCGCGTCGGCAACACCCCCCCGGGGCCCTCTTCGGGGCAGGGGCAGACGGCCGTACGCGGGCGCCCGATCGGCGGCCCTTTCGGGCTTGCTTGAATCGTATCCGACACCGGGGAAATGCATCAACGGGGTATCGAATAGCTCATTTCTGACTGTAATGGGGAGAAGGGCGAACCCCGACTGCCAGGCAGGCTCCTCGAACTTCTAAATAAAAGTAGTGACTACGCGTTCGTCTCGTTTTGCACGAATATTCATGAGCTCTTGAGGGTCATAGACGAGGAGTACGACGGTGATTATGAGGACGTCGATCTCCGCTCCGTGCTAGCTCAAAGGCATCCGGACGATGCGGACTTGTTGAGTGTTTCATATACGGACGTAGTCTTGGTGTTCGATTGCGAACCGCAGGACGCGGGAAGGTCTGGGTCTGGGTAGTTCGACCCCGAATGGCTCCTGCGATTTGGCAAGGCTTTCTCTAACAGCACGGATTCAGGAAAGCTCTTCCTCAACTATCCTATGCTGGGGCCTTGGAAGGACTTCAAGTTCGTTGGCGATGAGGAATATCTTTCGAGTGTCGTTGAGGTTGATGATTTTGTTAAGCGGTCCTACAAAGCATCTGTGAACGAGAGGAGGACCCGATTTGATAGTCCTGAACAGGCGGGATCACTCGACATGGCTGGCATAATCGGAATAAACGTGGCGAAAATGCAGCACATCCTTCAAGGTCTTTCCTTCGAGGATTCGGTGCTTCACGAGCGAGTCCCTGTGCTGTCTGACGCTTATTTTGAATGCTGGCTCTTTGATCTGCTCGTATAATAAAACCGACAGTTAGCAGATAGCAGGAGAGTGTATATCTGTAATACGTGCTTGTTCTTCGCCCTTGAAAACTGGCCGAGTGCGGTGGACAAAATATGGCCCAAATGGTTGGAGTCTTGTAGTTCGTAAGGACGCGAACCAAAGAGACTGCATGCTGGGCTCTCTCCGTCCTTCTTTTGTGCAGCTTCGCAGTCCGCGTGCCCTCTCGCGTATACTGATAGCAACTGTGAACGCCCAACTCTGGAGGTCCAACCTATGAAGGGCATCATCCTCGCCGGGGGGTCCGGCACGCGCTTGTACCCGCTCACGCTCGTCACCAGCAAGCAGCTGCTGCCGGTCTACGACAAGCCCATGATCTACTACCCGCTGTCCACCCTCATGCTGGCGGGCATCCGGGACATCCTGGTCATCTCCAC
>JAFEHB010000813.1_pt1 | contig 16961 bp, 15 predicted proteins | sample 9267121 | NCBI WGS metagenome assembly JAFEHB01 (sample SAMN17103336, study PRJNA684904) | human gut metagenome | isolation source: diarrhea sample from child under the age of five | host: Homo sapiens | place: South Africa: Mafikeng, Mafikeng Provincial Hospital | collected 2019-09 | reverse complement strand
CCACTGGTGTAAATTTTCTCTTTTTGACTAGTCCTATTTATATGCTAACATCAACACGTCGGTTTAAGGAGCCGATACTTTCAAGTGTAAGAGTTCGAGTCTCTTTGGGAGCACCAAATGCAGACATAGTTCAAAGGTAGAACAATGGTCTCCAAAACCATTGATATGGGTTCAATTCCTGTTGTCTGTGCCACGGTCTCATAGCTCAGTTGGTAGAGCAAAGGACTGAAAATCCTTGTAGCACTGGTTCAAGTCCAGTTGAGACCACCATTTTATTAAAAAATGAAAATGTGAATTTTAAACTGTATCCAAGGAGATTAACTCTTTCTGTCTGTACTTATATGACTCCGTAGCTCAGTTGGTAGAGAGAAGAAATGCATGCTCATCTTAGGTCGCTGGTTCGAATCCAGTCGGGGTCTTAACAATTTTAAATGTAAGAGTTCGAGTCTCTTTGGGAACACAAAATGCAGACATAGTTCAGAGGTACAACAGTGGCCTACAAAACCATTGATACGAGTTCAATTTCTGCTGCCTGTGCCATATAAAAAAAGAACATGATTTTCATGTAAATATTTTTATAGCTATGGAGACATAGCTTTTTTTATTAGAATGATTAAATTTTTTGGGGGAGGACTGATTATGAATGTTATGATAACTTTCATGATAGCTTTATTAGATATTGCTACTGTTACAGGTATATTTGTCATGTGGGATAATTTTGAAAAACATTTGATTTTATATCTGCTTGCTTGTATCCTGATTATTTATTTAAATGTTAGATATTATATGTTAGTAAAAAGCAAGGAAGAGAAGTAATGCTTCAAAGAATTTTATTTAGCTTCTTATATGCAGGATTCTATCTGTATGTATGTACACACTTTTCGGTGTTTGAATATGATAAAACAGAAAAAGTAGATAAACTTGATTGGGTGTTTATTATAGGAATATCAATTCTGGTTTTTGGTATCACATATTTATGCTATCCAAGTATGGTACTTCTATTAACAACATAAATGATAAATGAAAAAAGAATTCATTGGAGGTGTTTTGATGGGAAATGATAAATCTATATTGATGGGGTTACCTACACTTTTAGGTATATGTGTATTATTAATAAAGATGTCTTATGAATCAACAAATATTGAATATAAAATTATGTACAAGAAGTTTGCTTTGTTTTTCTTCTTAGCTTTTAGTGCATTCGGATGTGTATATATATCATCTATTGACAGAGAAGATACATATAAATATCAAGCAATTGTTGATGGACAAATCCAACATTTTTCGAAATGCTATAAAATACATGGACATAATGTATGTGAAGATGGAGAAGGCGACGGAACTTTAGTTAAAGATTATTGGAAAATAGGAGAGCCTAATGGAAGTAAGAGGAAATATATTCCTTAGTGGTGTGTGTGCATTTTTTAGGATTATGTATAGGACTAATTATAATGACTGATGAGGCTTACAAAAGGAGATTATTACTTATGGATGATATACTTTTAGAAAAATATGGTTTTCTTTTTTTGGCAGTTGTTTATGTTTTTTGTCTTTTTGTTATTCCAAATATTATTGATGATACAGTTAACACTTCTACCTCGAAAGATACATATAAATATCGAGCAATTGTTGATGGACAAATCCAACATTTTTATAAATGCTATAAAATACATGGACATAATGTATGTGAAGATGGTGAAGGTGATGAGTATTTGGTTAAAGATTATTGGAAAAAAGGAGATACTAATGGAAAAAACTAATTGTTATAATCGGACGGTTGGGCAAGAAGTTTTGAATAAATACGAAAGTGAAAAAGAAATACCTTCGCTAAAGAATTTAATAAAAGAACTTGCAAGAGGAATTATATCAATCGTTATACTATTTCTCTGCTTAGGATTTATCTTGTTTCTGACGTTTTATATTACTAAAAAGTCGCTTTTTCTGTTCTTTCAGTCTTAAAACTAATATAAAAGAATAGAATGTTTGCAAAAGATAACTAATTCTGATAAGATATAAGTGGTTAAAGGTATTTAACGCCTCTAATCTTTTCTACAAGACACCATTGGATTCCAATGGTGTTATTTTTTTAGACACAAAAAGCGGACAATATGTGTTTATACTATTTTAAAGCGAAATGTAAATAAAATAAGATGTAAAAATAAATGAAATCGAGAGGTGACTAAAATGGAAAAAGTAGAACAAGAATATGTATATTATATTACTAGAGATATTCTGCCTGGACTAAATGGTAGTGGAACCTGCCCTAAAGAGAATTTTATTAGATGGGATAGTTATAAAGAACCATTATATGTCCCAACTATACAAAGAGAAGCTTTAGGAGCTGTGTATTATTCAAAGCCTTTAACAAAGGACGAAATACAGAACTACGAATTATATGCTCCATGTGATATAAAAAGCATTTGTAAGATGAATGGGCTTATGGTTTTAAATTCTGATTCTGTAGTAGATCTTCAACAGGACAAAGAGCTAGATGAGCACGGTAAAGAAAATATTAAATATATTGAATTGTTGAATAGCCATATTACTCCAATACAGGAAAATGAAAGTCGATGTGTATTAGTGGAGAAAAAAATGCTATCCACGATGAATCCAAATGAAAAGAAAATTGAAACACTTGTTTCATCTTTAGATTATTTGAACGACACATTGGAGTGGGGAAATTTTGAAAGTGGATGTGATGTTGCAATAGATAAGCAAGGGGGATTTTGCCTACTTGATTATAATAAGCAGGGGAAAATCACAGTCTACACTTATCATATAGTGGATTTAAACAAACAATTCGATGCAGAGCGAGTAAATTCAATTATGTCTTTATTAGAAGAAGAAGGAATCCAAATGAATAACAATGCCTTATATAGTGAAATTCAGCTTGATAAAGAAATGGATAAATGTATAAAAAAAGATTGTGTAGAAGCTTTTAAAGAGATAAAAAAAGATAGTTTAGATAAAGGCAGTCACATTACAGATTGTAGAATTTCTCACAAATCTGAGCAAAAGAAAAGTAAAACAAAAAATGTAGAAATCGAGGAACGTTAAAATGACACAAAAAAATATATGTAAAAATCTAATGGAAGATTTTGAGTGGATTGATCTATTCGATTCCTATGTGGAAGAAAGAGAAAGACATATTCAATATATGAATTGTAGAAATAAGAATGCAATATCAAAAAACAAGGCTTCAAAGAATATGTATAAAGAGTCTGATGAAATTAGAAAGTAAAAGGTGGCAACGATGCCATCTTTTTTACTAAAAAGATGTGTGAACGTAGGAAAATGCAGGTAGTGTATGGAGGTTTTTTGAAGGGAAAAGAGAGTTAAAACAAGTAAAATAGCTATACATAAAGAAGAAATGTGATATAATATAGGCAACGGTTCTTAAGGGTAGTGAAAGTTAGTATATTTAGAACATTTATGTCCTTTATATTATCAATACATTTATGTTCTTAAGGGTAGTGAAACTTGGTATATTTAGAACCGTGTGATTGACGATTACTACAAACACATAGTTCTTAAGGGTAGTAGAATGTAGTATGATTTAGAACGATTTGACATGTAGATTTATGTTGTAGATGTTCTTAAGGGTATTGAAATTAGGGAAACGAAAGAAGAAAGAGGTAGATGCGAAGCATCTACTTTTTTTATGTAGTGAGAGGACTGCGAAGCAGTATTGACTTAGATTAAAAGACCCTCTCCTGTAGTGATGATGTGTGAATATGTTTATTGGTAAGTATGGATGATTTACAATGGGAATATAACTCAAAATAAAAAGAAAAGGCAAATGAAAAAATTGGTTTGATAGTGTGTAAATTTGTCCGTAGCAATAAAAGTGTGATGATAGTGTAGTAATAGAACATAGATAAAAGTGAAATGCGAATAATTGTATCTTGATAGAGAAGGCTATCTATATAGTCCTTTTTTTGTGCTTTATGCTTTAGTGAGAAAAAATAAAAAAAGACCAGCACATCTATAAAATAGATGCATGTGTTAACGAAACAAAAGAAAGGGGACTTTTATGAATGAAACCGAAGAGTCAATAAATCTTAGCTTGATTCATGAGATTACGGAAGTTAAAGATACTTTAATACGTATACGACTAAAAAATAAAGAAGACATCAAGTGCAATCAGTGGATTGTTGAAAATAATTATGATCCTATTTTTATGGATTATAGTGTAAGTGGTGGAAGCCTTACAACAATAAAAGAAATTACAGACTCATATATAAGAATGGAAATTAAAAAGATTTCTTTTGATTTTTTAGAAGACAAAGATAATAAAAAAGAAATTCGAGAAAATATAAGTACTTCAATACGATATATATTTATTCATTCTATAGACAGTATAGAAATGGAAGTAAAGACGAATATCAATGTAAACCGTGGAGAGAAGGAATATAGAACTTTTACATTGGTTGAAGAAAGTCTTATGCCAAGAGATTTATATGAGTACCATATGCAAGCAAAAAGTAGAGGAGTGTAAACATGAAGTGTGTAATTACAGAGAAAAAGAGTGTTGCAGAGGGTGTAGCTAAGATTATTGGAGCTACAACAAATAAAGGTGATTATTATGAAGGAAATGGATACATTGTAACATGGTGTCAAGGACATTTAGTTACATTGAAACTGCCAAATGAATATGGAGATGAATGGGGAGTGCCATGGTCTGAAGAACAACTTCCTATGATTCCAAAAAACTTCAAGCTTAAAACCATTTCACAGTCATATAATCGTTATAAAGTGGTGTCAGAACTTATCAAAAGTAATTGTGTAGACAGCTTGATTGAAGCAACAGACGCGGGACGAGAAGGAGAACTTATTTTCCGCTTAGTATATTATTATTCAGGATGTCGAAAACCATTTCAACGTTTATGGATTAATTCTATGCAGGACAGCGATATACGAACAGGTTTTAAAAATCTAGAGGATGGACGAAAATTTGACACATTGTATTATGCTGCTAAAGCAAGACAAGAGTCGGATTGGCTATATGGAATGAATTTAAGTCGATTGTTTTCACTAAAATATCATGAACCTATGAGTTATGGACGTGTACAGACACCAACATTGAAAATGATTGTTGATCGTTATGAGGAAAACAAGAACTTTAAGAAGACATTTACTTATCAAAATGTTGCATCCTTTCATGGAGTTAGTTTTACGGAAAATGAAAGTCATGAGAAAAAAGAAGATGCCAATCAAGTCTGCTTGAGAGTTCAAGGGAAAAACATGATTGTGAAAAATGTTGTAATTGAAGGAAAGAAGACAATGCCACCTAAATTATTTGATTTAGGTGCATTGCAACAAGAGGCAAATAAAAAATATGGTTTTACAGCCAACCAAACTTTAGAATTAACTCAAGAATTGTACGAAAAGAAGTTTGTTACTTATCCGAGAACGGATAGTCGATATTTAAATGCATCGATGGAAAAAGATGTCATTCAACAGGTCTGTTCCTTGCAAAAAATATCTAGGCAGTTTGCTCAATATGCATTTACACCTAATTTTAAAAGATGCATTGATGATACTAAGGTGAGTGATCACCATGCTATTATACCAACATTGGATTTTACGATGGGAAAGGTTAATGCTAAAAATTTATCACAAGATGAGTTGAAAATTTTAAATCTAATAACAACAAGATTTGTTGCTGCTTCGGCAGAACCTTATACTTACAATAGCTGCAAGGTTGAAACGGAGTCTGAAGGAGTGCCATTTCATGCTAATGCAAAAAAAGAGACTTATAAAGGATGGAAGCAGTTGGAACAGGAAATATTGGATGATGATGCAAAAAAAGAAGATGCAGAAGAAAGTCCAAAACTATTTCTTTTAAAAAAAGGTATGCATTTCATACCTGAAAAAGTGGAGGTTAAGGAAATAGAAAGTAAACCTAGGCCTTTATTTACAGAAGCAAGTCTTTTGAAGGCGATGGAAAATGTGGGTGCAAAGGAATTGAAAGGGAACGACGAAGTAGAACGCTACGGATTAGGAACATCAGCAACAAGAGCAGGTATTATTGAAGAGTTGATTCATAAAGGGTATGTTGAGAGAAAGAAAAAGTCTTTAGCCCCAACCACAAAAGGAATTTATTTAACACAGTGTATTCCTGAGAATCTGTTAAAGCCTGATATGACTATTCAATGGGAAGAGCGAATGGCCAATATTAAAAACGGACGAGATAATTATGATGCATTTTTACAAGATGTCGAAAATGAAATTAAAAATATCATACATGAATATAAAAATAAAACATTTCAAAAGCGAGAAATTGAAAGTACAGTTATAGGAAAATGTCCTTACTGTGGAACAGGAGAAATCGTAAAAAAGAACACAAAAAAAGGAGTGTTCTATATATGCTCTAATCATACAAATGATGAGAAATCGACATGTGATTTTATCATATCTGGCACAATGAAATATTTCGATAATGCTATCTCTATCAGTGATGCAAGATTAAAAACTCTTCTAGCAGATAAAGAAATCACTGCAACTGTTAATGGTCAAAAAGGAGAATATAAAGCAAAATTCAAATTAAAAAAGAATGGTAAATGGTTTAATTTAGAACGAACAGGATATGCAGAAAGCAAAAAATCAACAGGCGGAAGTTATAAGGGAAATTATAAAGGTAATGGTAAAAAGGGATATGGAAAAGCAAAAAAGTTATATTGATTCAAAGGAAGATTGTTTATGTATGGTGCTATTCTAGGCGATATTGTGGGATCTCGTTTTGAATTTCATAATTATAAAGAAAAGGATTTTGAATTATTTACTTATGATTGTGAGTTTACTGATGATACTGTCATGACAATTGCTGTTGAAAAAGCTCTTATGGAAAGTGGCTATAAATATTGGAATCTATCGAAAAAAGCAAGGCGTTTTCTTCGAGAATTCGGAAGAAAATACCCTAATTTAAGTTATGGTACAAATTTTAAAGGATGGTTGCTCGATGATGGACGAAAGTCAACAAACAGTTATGGAAATGGAGCTGCAATGCGTATTAGTGGTGTTGGATGGGTTGCTACAGATTTAAAACAAGTAAAAAGAATGAGTCGAGTTGTAACAACTGTGTCTCACTCTCATTTAGAAGCTATAAAAGGAGCTGAAGCAATTGCATCGTGTATTTATTTGGCAAAAACAAAGCATTCAAAAAATGAGATTCGTTCATATATCGAAAACAATTATTATCCAATGAATTTTACCATTCAAAAAATCCGAAAAACATATAGCTATAATGTATCATGCCAAGGTAGTGCCCCACAGGCTATAGAATGCTTTTTAGAATCTACTGATTTTGAAGATGCATTACGAAATGCCATAAGCTTAGGTGGAGATAGTGATACAATCGGAGCAATGACAGGCTGCATTGCTGAGGCTTATTATGGAATTCCATCTTGGATGATTGATAAAGCAAAAGAATATCTACCTGATGAATTGATTCAAGTAGAAGAACAATTTTATACTTATCTAAAATTAAAACCGTGAGATTTTATATTGATTAAAGATAGTGAAATGTAGTGTATTTAGAATAGAAATAATAGTACGAAGTAGTGAATTTGGGAAATGTAATACGATTAGAACATTAACTATCTTTTTGCTTTTTAAATGTGTGTTCTTAAGGGTAGAGAAAGTAAGTGAGTGAAAGATAAAAGAGGTAGATGCGAGGCATCTGCTTTTTTTATGAGGTCGGGAGACTGCGAAGCAGTCGTTACCCTTGGTTTAAGGGATTGCCTGTTGTGAGTCTTGTTGTGGTGAAGATGGCAACGATGCCATCTTTTTTGGTAAAAAACGGGTATAAGGGGTATAAGTTTTAAAGATGATATAAGAAAAAAAGAGATGACAATGTGTATAATGTAACTTTTTATATATGTTTTAAATATTTAGATTATCAGAGACACAAAGAATCTAAAGAAAAAATAAAAAAAGGGCGGAAATCGCGGACAATAGTTGTGTCAAAATGACGGAAAGGAAGCTATAGACACAATTATGAATACTTTTCAAAAAAATAAAATAAGCATGGCACTTGGTATGGGACTTCTTGTTGTGCTTGGGTTTGTGGTTATTGGTGGTGTAGTTTATATTAATCAATCGAAAATTGAACATCAGGTCATTAATAATGGCATTGATCTTGAGTTTAAAAATACAAAAGAAAGCACTATTGAATATGGTTCAGATGTAGTAGCAACAGATTTGATAAAAAGTTATAAAGGGGATTTAAAAGTTCCTAAAATAGATACATATCAATTAGGCGAGACTACGTTAGTCTATGAATTGAAGACTGGGAATTACAGTAAAAAATACTATAAAAAGATACACGTGGTAGACACAAAAAAGCCAAAATTTGAATACAATGGCAAAAAAACATTTACGACAGTACTATATGGAGAGGATCCATTACAGAAACTTCAACTGAGAGCTTATGATGTTGTGGATGGAGACTTGGAGGTACATCAAAAAGGAAATTATGATGTACAACATATAGGGACATATAAGGTGAACTATGAAGCTACAGATAAAAATGGGAACAGGAGTCAATTGAAATTTACAGTCAATGTGATTCCAAGCGAAGGGAAGACACAAGAAGAAGACTCTGTGTCTGTGGGTTCATATCTACTGAACTATAATGTTTTAAATGCAAATACAATCAGTGTACGAGGAATTCGTGTTTTAGTTGAAAGTGGTGTTTCTCAAGAAGCTATTGAATTCTATGTGAAACAGTTCAATACATGTCCAGAATATTTATTGCAATATGTAGATCAGTTTATGATTGAAACAGATAGCACCCTGTCTACACAAGTTGTTGAAAACAACAATGATACAAAAAATGTAGTTGGATATTTTATGAATGAGGATGGACAACGAAATGTGTACTTGGGCGACAGAGCTAAGAAAAATACACGAGTTGTGATTCATGAATGTGCTCATGCTTACGATGATACTAACAAAATTTCAAGCTCCAAAGAATTTATGAATATTTATAAAAAAGAAAAGACATTATGGAATAAGTCGGAAGCGAAGAATGAAAGGGAGTTTTTCGCCTATACATATGCTACCTATGTTATTGAAGGGAAAACGGCATTAAGTGAGAAATGCCCACTAACTGCAAAATATTTTGAGGAGTATAAATTATGATGAGAAAAAATGATGATAAAAGACCTATTGTATTAACTGACAAAGACCTAAATGAGGAAACGAAACCACAACTTGAAAAAGATGAAGAAAACTTAAACATCTGCTTAGACGAAGTGGAAAGTCAATTGGATATAGGAGAAGATGAATATGACGATGAATCAGACGATATGGTACTATTTCATGTTGATCCAAGATTGCTTCGTAAAATATTGATTGCTCTTGTCGTCGCTTTGTTTTTGTGCATTATTTGGCTGTTTTTAGCAATGACGGATGTGGTAGCACCAATTGGTGGTGGAAGTGTCGTGCTCAATGATGCAGTATGTGAATATGGGGATACAAACTACCGTATTATCAAAAGAAAAAAAGGGAATGAAATACTTCACATTAGTGCCTTTGATGAAATGAAAGTTGGAAAGCAAAATGTGGAAGTTCTTTACAAAGATAAAGAAGGAAAACAGAGGAAAGTAACAACTACTATTGAAGTAAAAGATACTCAGAAACCAAGTATCACAGTAAAAAAAAATCATGTAACGACTGAACTTGGAAAATATCCTGATTTATCAGAATTAGATATTGTGGCAAAAGACCCCATAGACGGAGAGATTTCTTATCAAATAAGAGATTTAAATGTAAACAAAATAGGTAAAAGTCAATTTTCTATTATTGCGATTGACACAAATAACAATAAGAGTACAAAGAAGATTCAAATGACAGTAACTGGTCATAATTCTTTAGTTATGCTTAATCGTTATCGCTCTGATGTGGAAGCATTGTCAAATGCTTATGAGCAAGAATTGGAGAATAAGAAACTAGAAGAAGAACGTAAGCAAAAAGAGGAAGAAGAGAAAAGACTTGAAAACGAAGAGTATAAAGTACAGTATGAAAATCTTGTGACACAGATAGGAAAAATGAATTCACAGGATTATACTGTGGAATCGTGGCAAATGCTTCAAAATATCATCATAAGCACTCAAGATATGGAGTCTTATAAGGATGCATTTACAACTTTAAAGAGTGCTATGGATAATCTACAAAAAAATGATTCTTCTTCAAGTGGGACTGATTCGCCATCAACTGATTCTTCAGAAGATGGAAACAATACTGAAACAAATAAAACAGAAAGTGGTGTAAATAAAAATGAATAACATGGTTGAAAAACAAAAAAAGAAAATATCACCGAAATTTGTGCTAAAAGTGGAAATAGCGACTTTACTTATTGTATTAATAGGCTATATTCTTACTTCTGTTTTAAAAATAACAACATTGACTTTGAATGATGATAATTATTTCCAACTCTGCCAAGGTGCTTATATATTGGAACATGGTTTTCCAATCACTGATCCTATTCGAATGCATGAAGGCTTCCACTTCCTGGTACCACAGTGGCTATATAGTGTTTATATTACAATTTTGTATCAAAACTTTGGGGCAAACGGTATGGTTTATCTGTATGCATTGCCAATGATGATTATCAATGCTATTTTATTTATCTCTCTATGCTCTAAAATTTCAAAGAAGAATGCAAACTCTATTTTGATAGGAGCTTTATTCTTTCTGTTTCAATTGATTTTATATTCTTACATACGTCCTTATCTGATCACTTTCTGTATGTGTCTGATAGAGACACTTCTATTGGAACAATATGTGGATACAAAGAATGCGAAGTGGTTACTTCCTCTTCCTTTATTATCTATACTTGAAATAAACTGCCATAATAGCCTATGGATTTCACTATTTTTAATTCAATGCTGCTATTATGGGGAATATGTCGTAAAAAGAATACGAAAAGAAGAGAACTTTAAAATTCAACCGTTATTGATATGTACAAGTGTATGCTTACTATGTGGATTGATTAATCCTTATGGATTGGAGTATGTTACATACATATTTCCGTCTATAGAAGCATTAAAACCTTTGAAACCTTATATTGTAGAATTACGAAGTGTGTTCGTATGTCAACCTATTCTACTTGTTTTTATGGCAATTGACATTATTGTGTTGCTTATTGCCGTGAAAAAGAGGGTGAATGTACCATATCGATATCTATTTATGTTTGCAGGATTTGGAATTATGTTCTTCACTAGTATACGCAATGGTATGTTCTTTTTTAGCTTTGGACAATTGCCGTTAATCTATCTTGCAAGTCAAATACCTAATTTATTTATGGATTACACAAAAACTCAATTCTTGCTCATAGGAATACTACTCTTTTATGTTGTCTATGCCTTGGCATCGCCAACAATGATTCATAAAAATTCTGAACAATATAATGCGGTTGACTGGCTTATAGAGCATGATACAGAATCTATAAAAGAAGAAAAAGTGTTTACAACATTTGATATTGGTTCCTATGCAGAATTCAAAGGATATAAAGTATATATCGATACATGTGCAGAATTGTATGGAAAGGCTGTCAATCACAAAAAGGATATTGCAAAAGAATTTGTAGATACTTTTGGTAATCAGAAAGGTAGTCAAAAGAAAATCAATAAATTTCTAGAAAGATATCAATTCAATTACTGTATAATCGATAATGCTGGAATGGCATATGTAATTGAACAGTCTGGACAATATGATTTGATTTATGCAAAAAAAGATGCTGAATATAAAAATGTAAAAGACAATCCAAATGTTATTGGGGGATGGATTTTTAAAAGAAAATAACTTCTAACAAAAATAGGTTAGTATGTTTTGAACTTTGATGAATCATTGGGTCTTTGAACGAAAGTTCTTAAAGTTAGAGAAAATTGAGAAACGAAAGAAGAAAGAGGTAGATGCGAAGCATCTGCTTTTTTTTATGTGGTGGTGGACAGCGAAGCAACTATTCCCTTTAGCTTAATGAGTGAATGCTTTGCTCGTGTACAGTGGAAATGGTGACTTATTGATAAAGGTGGAAACGATGCCATCTTTTTTTGTGGATTGGTAAAAGAATATAAACAGATGTGAAAATAAAAATAAAAAGCGGACGTAAAAGAATCATAATAAAGATGTCTTTTAAAATAGAATGGACGGTTGTATATATAACCATAAAAAAAGGACAGAAACTAAATAAAATTAATCATGAGATAAAGTACAAAATTATCTAAAATGCGAAATTAAGTAAAGATGTGCATATAAAAGAAGATAGGAGGAAGTCAAATGGACTCTGAAAAGAAAAACGAACAAATAGCAGAAACAGATGAACAAGATGTGAAAAATGAAGATAATTTGAATCTGCAAAATGATGATAAAAATAAAAGAAAGACGTTGCTCGAAATTATAGGTCTAGGAGCTATCGTGATTGTATGTGCTGTTGGAGGTATGACTTTACAGAATAAGAGTGGAATACATTCTTCAGATAAAAATGATAAGACTGGTCAAACAACAATTACGGAGACAAAAGATAAAGATAAAAGTGAAAAACAAGAGAATCACGATGATATCACTTTAGAAGGAAACAAAGATAGGGATGCTTCAGATTCTGAAGAAAAGGATGAAAATGGTGTGGACAAAAGTGACACACAATCAGGTGGAACAACTTTGAAGGCAAAAACTGATGTTACAACACAAATAAAAAGTGATAAGGAACAACTTAAACAAAATGCAGAATATGTGAAAAATCTTGTATCGTCCGATGTGCAAGATATTTTGAAAGAAACGAATTATACAAAAGTAAAATATGTGAAAAGCTTAGATGAAGTTCCATCAAAGAATATTCAACAACTTAGTAATTCTGTCGGAATCGTTGGAAAAACACTTTATATTGTGCAAGGCGAAGGAACAAAAATTATAAAAGGGGATGCATCTGACCTTTCTGAAAAACAACAGAAGGAAATTGATGAAATGCAAGACAGAAATGAAAGAAAATATTCCGAATCGGAGTATAAAGAGCTACTACAAAAGGCAGAGCCTTTCTATAAGAAGGCGTTAAAAAAAGCTAATAAGGATTCTTCCTATAAGATGGTTTGTACATTGTATGAAGCATTGAAGAAAGAATATAGCACATATAACTACAATCAACTTGTGGATACGTTGAGAGTATTTGGACAAGAATCTTTATTGGAATAGAAAGGAGAAGATATTATGTTTGATAAATGGAAACATAGATTCAAAAAGACATTACGGCGTTGTATGATGCCCCTGCTAGGCTTAACGATGGCACTTGGCATGGGAATTGGATATGTCAATCAAAATACGACAGAAGTTCATGCGGCTGAAACAAATTGGACAACAGGAAACTCTATGCGAGTGGGTGTATATTACGAATACATACAATGGCGAATTGAAAGCTATAACTCAGATGGGTCTGTAAATATTGGCATCCGTGATGCTGCTGGTGTTTCAGGATCGCTAGATTACTGGAGTGGTAACGTTTTGGTATATGATAATGGTGGTTTCATTGGTCGTATCTATGCTCCAAGAAATGTGTATTGGTATTATGGAGAACAAAGTATTTCTGGAACATTCAGAGTTAGTGGAACGGGATGGCATTACATCAACACAAAGACAGAAATTTTCCGAAATTATGTTACTGTGGCAGATTTAGGGTTCTGGATAAATATTCCTGAGAAAAAGCATACTATTACTTATAATGCGAATGGTGGAAGTGGCGATGGAGTGACAGACACGGTTTCTTTAGGCAAAGGATATGTAACACGACAAAATATGTTTACAAATGGAGATAAAGTCTTTGCTGGGTGGAATACAAAGCCAGATGGAAGTGGAACTGACTGGACTGGATGGATTGGACGTACATGGACATGGAGCTATGATTATAATGTAACACTGTATGCACAGTGGAAGAATCCACATAATGTGACGTATAAAGGTAATGGTGGTACATATAATGGTAGTGATACATGGAAAGATCCAAAGAAGATATATATAGGCTCCTATTATACAACGTATAGCAATGATAAATTCTTTACAAGAGATGGATATCGGTTTGTTGGATGGAACACGAAGCCAGACGGTACAGGAACAGACTGGACTGGATGGATCAACAGGCCATGGCAGTGGAGTTATGATTATGATGTAACTTTGTATGCACAATGGCAGAAGATAAAACACTATAATGTAAATTATAATGCGAATGGTGGAAGTGGAAGCACTGCTTCACAACGTTTTACAGAAAATGAGAGCAAGAGTCTAAGTGAAAATGGATTTAAACGAGCTGAGCATCAATTTGTTGGATGGAATACGAAGTCAGATGGTAGTGGAACTAGCTATGCCAATAAGCAGATTGTTAAAAATCTTACAAATGAAGATGAGAGTACTGTGACATTGTATGCACAATGGTATGCAACACCAAAATTAAAACTATATGCACAATGGACTCCAATTCAATATAGAATCCGATACCATGGAAACGGTGCAACAAGCGGAAGTATGGATGATCAGATTTTCTCTTATGATGAAACTAAAACATTGACTGAGAATGCATTCTACAACAATGGCTTGAAGTTCAAAGGATGGAGTACAAGCTCAACGGGTTCTGTAAAATATACGGACAAGCAGTCGGTCAAAAATCTAAGTTCTACAGATGGAGCTGTTATTGATCTATATGCAGTCTGGGATGCAAATACAACTAAAACCATTGTTTATAATGGAAACGGAGCTACAGGTGGAAGTACATCATCACAGGCAATTACGTATACAAAGACGGATACAAGTCTTACAAAAAAATTCAATAAAAATGGATTTACAAAGTCTTATTATACATTTAAAGGATGGAACACAAAGGCAGATGGTACAGGAACAAGCTATAAAGATCAAGAAAGCTTTAATGTACAGAATTTCTTTAAGAATTTTGGAAGCAGCGATAGTGTGACTTTATATGCTCAATGGGATCCTTATCCTTACAAGGTGAAATATGATGCTAATAAAGGCAGTGGCGAAATGGGAACGCAGGATTTTGTGTACGATGTAGCTCAGAATCTTTATGAGAATCAATTCACACGATATGGCTATATATTCCAAGGATGGAGTACAAGTCCAAATGGAAGTGTTCAATACAAGAATAAAGAAAGTGTGAAGAATCTGACAACTGTTAAAAATGGTGTAGTAACCTTGTATGCACAGTGGAAGCCTATTCGCTATACGATTCGATTCCATGGAAATGGTGCAACAAGTGGAAGCATGGCAGATATGCAGATGCAGTATGATGAAGAAAAACACTTGACAAAGAATACATTTAAACGCATAAGCTACATGTTTAATGGTTGGAGCACGACACCTGATGGACAAGGGTATGGCTTAGTTGATGGCACCTTGGTTAAAAATCTAACTGCGACAAATGATGCAGTCATCGATTTGTATGCACAATGGTATCATTATAACGATCAAAATGAAAAACCAATTATCACTTCAAAAAATGCTCAATACTATATTGGGGATGTAGTGACAAAGAAGGATGTTCTTGCTCTAGCTAAAGCGACAGCCTATGATATTAACAATAAATTGTATGATGTCTCTGGAAAAATAATGATTTTAAACATGGACTGGACGGATGAGAATGGCAAGACAACGAAGAATGTAGAACCACCATTAGATGGTGATGCAACGGATGCAAATGGGAACAAGTATGACAAGGTACGAAAAGACCTTGATACGAGCGAGCACGGCTACTATACGGTAACATATGTAGTTGTGGATCAACATATGAATGTTGTTACAAGTACATCTAGAATTACTATTTCCAGCACCTATACTGTAAAATTTAATGGCAATACGGCAACGAGTGGAAGCATGAAAGATCAGGAGTTTGATTTCTTCGATAAAAAGGCATTATCTGACAATGCTTTCAAAAAGACTGGTTATCAGTTCAATGGATGGAACACACGTGCCGACGGCAAGGGAACATCCTATACGAACAAGCAGGTTGTTACACGTTTACTACATGATCACAAAGCTTCTATGACATTGTATGCACAATGGACACCAAACACATATACGGTACGATACAATGGCAATACGGCAACAAGTGGAAGCATGAGTGACAGCCAACATGTCTATGATGTTGCTAAAAAATTAAATCCAAATCAGTATGTGAAAGACGGATGGAAGTTTGTCTCTTGGAATACGAAGGCAGATGGAACAGGAGCAAGATATACAGATCAACAGTCTGTTATCAATCTAACTACTGTAAACAAGGGAATTGTTACTCTTTATGCACAGTGGAATGAAGCTCCAAAAATCAAGACAAAGGAGACTTATTTCTTCAAGAATGATACGATTCCAATGACAGAACTTTTGAAGTATGGAAAAGCAAATGACCGTGAACAAGGTGATATTACGACAGACATGACAATCAAGACTATTCAGTTTGGAGAAGAGAGTCCAAAAGCTCCGAATATGAATAGTAATCTTGATACATCACGTGAAGGAACATACACTGTAATGTATACGGTGACGGATAATGTAGGACAGACTACGACAAAGAAGAATAAAATCTATATTGTAGAAAATCCAACAAAACTACCACCAATGATAGATGAAAATCCAAAGTTATATAGTCGATATATCGATAAGGATTATGAAAGTACACTAGAAGGTCATTCAAAATGGAAGACAGATGACAGATATTCTAATGCCTTGACAAGTGCTTTAACAAAGGTACAGAAACAGAAAATCAAGACATGGAAGAAAAAACATCAGAACAGTAAGAAATATAAAGGACTTTCTGCTAGTGAGAAGAAGATTCAAATGCAAAAGGATTGTGCAAAAGATTTAGGATTTAAATTAGCAGATGTGCAAACTAATTGGAATTAAAGCAGATGAAAATCCAATGTCATTAAGTTAAGAAATGGCATCTTTGAGGGGAACACAAAAAATGTGCT
>JAFEHB010000812.1_pt1 | contig 16967 bp, 12 predicted proteins | sample 9267121 | NCBI WGS metagenome assembly JAFEHB01 (sample SAMN17103336, study PRJNA684904) | human gut metagenome | isolation source: diarrhea sample from child under the age of five | host: Homo sapiens | place: South Africa: Mafikeng, Mafikeng Provincial Hospital | collected 2019-09 | reverse complement strand
TCGCCGTAGGGCTATACGCCTGGCAGTCGCAGCCCGTGCCCGAAGCGGGCGCCTCGGTCACGACGGCAGAGGGTAAATCGCGCCAAGAAATCCAGGATGAGCTCGACGCCATCGTCCGCGACAACATGATGACGATCTCGGTCGCGCCGGTCGCACAGTTGCAGGAAGGCGGCAAGTTGCGCGTCAACGTGCAAAACGTCCAAGACAACAAGTTTCCCCAGCGCTTCCGCGTGATTCAAAACGACGAGACCATCTATGAGTCCGGTGTGGTCGAAGCCGGCAAGACGGTTGAGACCTGCCCCGCCGGCGATATCCAAGAAGGCGAGGCATATATCGAGATTCAGGCACTCGATGCCAAGACCTACGACACTCACGGCAATCCGACGCGCGTCAAAGTGCGGGTGGCCCAGGCAGAAGGCTAGCGGCCGACGCACTCGCAGGGGCAGCACCCTGTCCCCATTCGTCCAACCATCACGGAAACAGTCCGTGACGAGCAGAAAGGATCGATTATGAACACACCCATGAACCTGAGCGGAGCCAGGGCACTCGCCGTGGGCGCAGGGCTTGCGCTCGCACTTGCGATGGGTGCCGCGCCAACGGCGGCCATGGCAGATGTGCGCGTTGGAACCACCGATGTGACGGTGAAGGCCGACATTAGCAATGTTTCGTTTAAGGCGCCAACGGTCATCCCCTTTGCCGCCAACGCCGACGGAACGCTTGTAGGACCCTCCGACAAGACGATTACCATCGACAACCTCTCGGCATATGGCATCCACGTCACTAACATGAAGGTCACGGCCAAGAACGACTGGACAATCGTTGCAGACGCAAAGACGGGCTCGGCCCAGAACTCCATCGATTTTAAGGTTGGCCCCGATAAGGCAGAAAAGGATGCCAGCTCGGCGACTCAGACTACAGGCCTCGATCTTTCCAAGGACGTAAGCTTCGACATGAAGTACCAGGGCATTGCCGATGGAACGGACAAAATCAAGCTCAATGTGAGCGGCCACGTCGCCCGCGTCACGCGTGACATCTACCACGCCACCGGCACGGGAGATCAAGTGGCAAGCATCACCTGGACGGTCGAGCCCGGTGCGCACGCCACGTCCTAAGGCGCTTGCACTGGCCGCCATCGTCGGCATCTTAGCGTCCGCACCTGCCATGGCCTTTGCTCAACAAGAGCAAGCGCAGGCGGCCACAGAAGTGACCGTCGACCTTTCGGGCCTTAATCGCGGCAGCCGTCACGAGCCGCTCGCTCAGACGAGCGACACCCGGCAACTCATTGCGGTGGGCGCCGCCACGGTGGGAGCAGGACTGACGTGCCTTGGCCTGCACATCAAACGCAACCAATAGCCAAGCACGACCGGAGTACGCGGAATAGATAGGAGAACCATGGCACCCAAAAACCTTTTGCCCGTTGCCGCGCTCTGCAGCGCACTGGCGAGCGGTATGCCTCTCGCCGCTTGGGCGACGCCCGCCACGGCAAACTCCTTACCGCAAGCTCTGAACCCCGTGACGGATTCGTCGGGTATCGTCGCCTGCCAACGTTTTTCGCTCGCACACGCCACGGTCCGAACCTCGGGATGCCTTCACCGCAATACGGTCGACGCGATAGTCGTGGATATCAAGCGACCGAACAAGGAGAACGGCCCCCAGACAGGTTATGCCATCTGCACATGGAAATCGGCTGCAGTCGACGCCGATGGCGACCCATGCGACTTAGAGCTGCGCATCGATATTGCCTCGGTCGATGACTCGGCGAACGGGGCGAAGGTCGTCTTCGACAGCGCGCCCTATGAAGAAGAAGGGGGTGTATGCCTGGGCTGCGTTCCCTCGAATGTCGATGGCGCGCAGCCCATCATCTCCTTTACGGCATCGCTGCGACTGACCAAGGCGGACACCGAAGCCATCGCAACGGGAGATGCGCCTTTGCTGTTCTACGCTGGCGACGCGGACGACCAAGAGGCTCAAAGCAATAGACAGAAGGGCTCGCTTAACATCACGCGCGGATCAGAGCCCGCCCCCATCAATATCGATGCCCAGGCGCAAGGCATGCAGCGCATTCTCGCCGATCCGGCGCTGCTCCAAATGACATGGCACGGAGTGGGGTCCGTCGGGATTGCTGCTCCTATATCGAGCGATAGTGACAAATCCCCCAAAGACGAGATCGCAGACGCACCGCCACATGTTGACGATGCAGACGATGCATCGTCAGAAGACAACGCTGCGGCCCCTCTCGAGAAGCCAGGCGACACCGCCACCGAACTAGGCGATCCCCAACCGAAAGACGGCCTGGAATTTGCCGCTCCCCCAGATGTCGACGAAGGCAACTGTTGCATGATGGTCGCGCTCGACCACACGGAAACCGTCGATGCCGCAAGCATTGAGTCAGTCGCTGCCAATGCGCCCCGCCGCAAAAATATCCTCATCGCATTCCCCAATACCGTCGAACTCGTCTTTTTGCCTTCGGGCGAAGTCGTCGCGCCCACGGCACTTACAGCAGTGGGAGCAAGGAGCGCATCGAACGATATCCAAGCCATCTCGGCACTTGATGCCACAACGACCGCCAAGTTACACCTTTATTCCGTTGCAGCAGACGGAACGCGAACCGAAGAATTCGACGGAACTAAGCTTTTGGTTCCGCGTCGCATCGGTATCCAAGAAGACTTCCCCTATCAAATGGAACTTGAAGGGTTCGATCGTGCACGAGATGCCGACATCATTGCCGCAGCCATCGAATCCCCGCAGCACCTCATGACGCTGCGCTTCGACTTTAGCCCCGTCCTGTCCTAGACCGCTAACCGCCACTTGGCTCGGATACTGAGCGCTCCCTTCCCCGTTCTGCTACGATTGCCGCGTTGGCATCAATTACAGGAGGGTTCATGCCGGGTTTAGGAACGATCATCAACGTCGCGCTTTTGATCGCGGGCGGTCTGCTTGGCCTCATGGGTGGGCGCTTCATTACGCCCCGCATCCAAGACACACTCATGAAGGCATCGGGGTTGTGCGTTCTGTTTATCGGCCTGGGCGGCACCATGCAAAAGATGCTCGTTATCGATGGAGAGACGTTGGCGACCACCGGCACCACCATGCTTATCGTCTCATTTGCCCTTGGTTCGCTCATCGGCGAGGCCATCAACCTGGAGGCCGCCATCGAGAACCTCGGCGAATGGCTCAAGCGCAAAACCGGCAGCGAGGGTGACAACGAGTTCACCAATGCCTTTGTCTCGACATCGCTCACCGTGTGTATCGGCGCCATGGCCATCGTAGGATCGATTCAGGACGGTCTGCTTGGCGACTGGTCCACGCTTGCCCTGAAGGGCGCGCTGGACTGCATCATCGTCTGCACCATGACGGCCTCGCTTGGCCGCGGCTGCATCTTCTCGGCCCTGCCCGTTGCCGTATTCCAGGGCACGATCACGCTTTTTGCCGGCGCACTCTCCCCCATCATGACCACCGCAGCCCTCGACAGCCTTTCGCTTGTGGGCTCCATGCTCATCTTCTGTGTTGGCGTTAACCTTATTCGACCTCAGACCTTCCGCACGGCCAACATGCTCCCCTCCGTCGTCGTGGCGGTCATCTACGCCCTCCTGTTCTAGCCCCTTAGTAGATTTTTGGGACACGCCTTAAAAGGTTCTCGATGTTGAGGACAATAAGACCGAGCGTCTTTGACTCGCGCATCACCGAGCTGCGGGCAATCTGGTTAGGCACGTAATGCTCGCGCCGCAACTTCTTTAATGCAGCGACGGTTTGCTTTCGAGATGCGGCAGGGCCGGTCATTAAGCACAAGGGAAGCAGAAGAGGGCGAAAGACCCACCTCGTTGGCAATCTGCTTGAGTGTCACCTTTTAAGCCAATGCAATCGTTCTCTTTCCGCTCCTGCATTCCTGTGTGGTCAACAACTTTACCATCCCGGGAGGGAAAGCGGTGCGAGAAGCGAGGGGGTCTGCGCGCAATGCGCACCAAATAGCACGGGCGTCATTAACCGTTGAGGCCCGCTCAACGTCAGACACGTTGAGCGGGCCTCTTTGCCCCTAGGCAATCATGCACAGAGTGGGCGGCTAGCCTTTAAAAGGCCCTTCCCTAGCGTCCGCAGCGCAGCCTCTTCATCGAAAGCCCAACAACCAGCGCGCCTGCGATTGTCAGCAGCACGGCACACTCCATAGTCGAAGTGTTGCTGTCGCCCGTGCTGGGAATCTTGCCCGCAGTGGTCTTTTTCTTTCCGGCAGGCTTCGTGGTGTCAGCAGGCTTTTTGTTAGGATCAGGTTTATCGCCCTCGGCGGGTGTCGTATTTTCCGTATAGACGTTCTCGAACGTCATGCTCGTCACGGGCGTGTCCTGAGTCTTCTCGTAGAATGCGCCGTTATCGGTTTCCACCAGCTTGACGGGGAAGATTTCGTAACTCGACTGGGTGGCCGACCGGGCGCCATCCGTAATCGTGTACTCATGGCAGAAAATCTGGTAGACAGCATCGGAGTAAGTCCAGTTTGTCACACCCGTATTCTTCTCACGTACGCAGAAGCCCTCGCACGTGATGTCGTGAACCTGGCTCTTCGGACCCGTAATGGTAAGAAGACCCTCATACTCCTTTTCGCCATCCGTAACAACGGTCGCCGTCACGGCCACACCAGCGTAATCCTCAATTTTGCCAACGCCGACGTTGAAAATCTCAAGCTCAAATTCCTGCTTGCCGGGAGCGATGTCTCCGCCCTTCTTGACAATCTTCGTGAAGGGGAAGCTGTAACCGACGGATTTCTCACCTGTAGTGAAATGGATATTCTTATAGAGATGCAAGAAGCTCTTGGCCTGCTCGACGCCATCATGTTCGATGAGGTCGATGGTCGCGCCCTCGCTGTCGACGGCAACGGCCTGCGTCAGGTCAAAATCGGCATTGATGACAGGACTATCAAAAAGTGCGGGGATATTACCCGTGTTTGTGTTCTTGGCGTCGATTTCGGCCGCGTAGACCGTGAAATCGCCGCCGCAGCCAGCCGGATACGCGCCAGCAAGCGTGACCTTTGCGCCGCCCTTGATGGTCAGGTCGCCTCTTGCCCACAGGCCAGAATCAACAGTAGAGGTCGATTGAACAGAGCCGCCGTCAATCGTCAGATTTCTGTCAGCAAACAGACCGGGGAAGAGGCTTTTTGCCACGACGTTAGAATTCGAAATGCTCAGGTTGCCGCCCACGGGGCCGCCACGGGAGCTGATAAACGCAGCGTTGCAATTGTTTTCCGTCGCCGAGATGTCAACCACGCTGCCGTTTTGGATGGTGAGGTTAACGGCGTCGATGCCCGCATACAGCGCATGCGACGTTAGCCGTGCGTTATCGAGGACCACCGAGCCGTCGCCGGCAATGCCAACGCCGCCCGGGGCGTTAACAACAAGAGTCGTCGCGCGTACCGAGATGTTGCCGGCAGCACTTATGCCGTCCTTCGTTTCCCCCGCGACATTGATCGTAAGGCTGCCAGACCCCGAGAACTCGATATTCCCCGTAGCCATAATGCCCATATTGTCATCGAAGGTAATACGGTTCTCACCCTGAAGCACGATATCCAAATCGCCCGTCAGTTCCGAATTGATACCGCCATAGCCGAGTACGTTTGTGATAGACGCTTTGTTTAGCGTAAGGGTTTGCGCGTCGGGGTCGTACGTCGCCGTTCCCTCGCCGCATGCGATAGTGAGGTTGTCGCTGGCGAATTGTTCGCCGTTGACAAACAGGTTGTACTGCGTTGTCTCGGCAAATGCCAACGCCGGCAGCATCGCCATGACAAAGGTGAGCGCTGAGGCAAGACCTATCAGTTTCCGTATCTTGCTCATGATGTTCCTCTCGTCCCGGGGCTCGCAAAGGATTGAAACCGGCGTTTGGCGCGCCTTGGTGCAACCATGAGTACCGACGGTTGATGTCGAGGTCGCTGCGGCATGTGTCCGACGGCAGTCGGGGTGGCGCCGTTTTCGATAGCTTTGCGATTATATGTATCATGATAGATGGTACCGGGAACAAGCGCCCTGTTCGTATCGCCCAACGGCCCATTATCCGCTGTCAGCGATGGACGCATGGCCCAGAAATGGAGCCGATGCGGCCAAGCCCAATCTTTCCCGTTCAGTGCATTTGACATCGGACATCTGCGAATAACCGTTTGTTAATGGATACAGTAATGGGTGTACTTCCCTTGAAAACAGTGGAATAACACTTGAGTTATTTACCGTATTACAGACAGGCGACCCATCCGTGTGGGTCCCGTTCCTGATGGCCGGTGCTGCCGCGTGCGCGGTGGGACTGGACATAACTTCACGCACGAAGAGGGGGACACCGATGGGGACAAGAGGTAGACTCCTCGGCGCCCTCCTTGGCGCCCTTTCACTCGCGGTGGCGCTCACCGCCGCGCCCTCCTTCGCATTCGCGAACGAGGCTCAGATCAACGTCTCCGTGCCTATGACCGTCCCCTGCTTCGTAAAGCACGACGGCACGGTCATCACTCCGAGCGAATGGAAGATTGGGGACGTGGGCTCGGAGGAGGTTTCCCTGGGCGACGTCTCCGTGTCCCAGAATAACGACGAGGCGATCAGCCTGTCCGCCAGCTCCTCGGTGGCGGGCGGCAACAAGTCCGCGTGGCTCTCCTACAAGAACGGCTCCACAACCCTGTCCAAGACCAACGAAACCCTCGCCCCGGGAAAGACAGCCTCCGTGGACTGGTCTGTTGGCAAGCTCGACGCCAAGAACAACGCAAACGCGCTCAAGGCTACGACCAGAGGCGCGTTCGCGCTCGGCACGGTCGACTTCTCCTTCGGGCAGAAGCAGGCCTTCGCCGCGTGGTATTCGGATAACACTGCGGGCCTCTACAAGAGGTTCAAGGCCCTCTCCGTTGGCGATACCTTCGACGGCCGCACGGTCACCAGGGTCACCACGGGCATCGAGGACATGAAGAAGCTCTTTGCTGGCGCCAGCAGCCTCAAGAGCGTCACAGCAGTCGATGAGGGAATCCGGCCAAAGACAACGGAGTCCTGGCTCAACGGCTGCTGGGGTCTCACCACGGTCGATTTCGCCAAGCTGGACACCTCGAGGACAACGAACATGCAGAGGATGTTCAATGGTTGTTTCGAACTCACCTCGCTTGATCTGACAGGCTGGGACACCTCGAAGGTCACGCACGCGAACTACATGTTCCAAAGTTGCTCTAGCCTCACGTCTCCCAAATCTACCCTTCGCCAACGCTCAAAAGACTGCCTGCCTAAAAGTAGATTTCTAGGCATGTCCCAAAAATCTATCCGCGAATGATATCTCGAACATCTGTTTGATGCTGTGCTATGATATGAGGTCACCGACACCATATAGGGAGAGGAGAGGGCGGTGGCCGACCAGGACGTCAAGATGCTCATCGAGCGCATTATGGCCGAGGCCCGGACCCATCAGTCCGTCCGCTTCTCAAACAAAATCTATGCTGACGAGCCGATTCTCAAGACCGGTCGTCAGATGCAGAACTTCCTCCCCGACCAGTACCGCAAGATGCGCGAGATATCACGCTGGCAAGATGATCCCAAAGGCGGCGCGGGACGTTGGCTATCGGAGGCGGAGCTCTTTTACCGCCAAGGCCTGCTGATGGCCGACTTCGAGGACGATTGCCCCTACAACGGCACCTTTAAGTCGTACTTTCCCACCTACAATGCCATGAGCGATCGACAGTTGCGCGGCTACTTTACCTGGCGTGCCCAAGTGCGCCGCGGCAATATCGAGGAGACATCGACCTCGTTTGCCTTTCTTTATCTTTACGAATTGATCTGCGGCATTGGCGTCGACAATCCGCGTGACGGCTATGACAAGATCAAGGCATTTTGGGATGCCTATCGCGCCTTTGAGCCCGGCATCGACCGGTTCGCACGCGTGTGGCTGCAGGACTACGCCGTGTTCCATGAGCTCGACCCCAAGCTGCTTCGCGACTCTAAAACCGTCGCATTCGACAACGCCCTCATCGAGCTGCGCCGCGCGGCGCGAGACCTTGTACCCGCGCCGGCGCCGTCGGACCTGCCGCCTGCGCGTCGCAAGACCTCCGAGCCCACGCTTCCCCTTCCGCCCGACGAGGCGCATGAGGAGCGGCTCATGGCCGCCATCGACGCGCTCTCGACGTACAACCTGAATAACTCACGGCTCGACCGTTCCCACCATCGCGACCTGCGCCACGTGGCATGCGCCGTGTATGTCCGTATGGCGCACTACTATGACACGCACCGAAAGACCGGCATCGTAGCGAGCTTGTTTGGGGAGGAGACGGCCATGCCCTACACCATGTTTGCCTCGGCCGTGTTCTTTGCGCCCGAGCGCCACGAGGACTGCGAATACCGCTTGGACCCCATCCATATCTACCGTTGCCAAAACGGCTTTTGGGAGTGCATGCGCATCCACGGCAGCAGACAAAAGAGCAGCAAGCTCGGTGAGATGATGCGCGCTTGCGACCAGCGCCTGCGCCTTGCGTTGGATCCCACTCATCCCCTTAAGGAAGAGAAGGTCCCCAAATATCTGGCCAAGATCATCGACGACGAGATCGCGGCATGGCTTTCGTGGGATGCCGCACACCAGCCCGTTAAGATCGATATCGACCTGAGCCAGCTGGGGCATATCCGAAGTGCCGCCGCACAGACGCGCGAGGCGCTTTTGATCGACGAGGAGCGCGAGGACGACACGCTTGCGAAAGCCGAGGAAGCAGGCTCCGGGCAACCGGAAGCCGAACCCGCGGCCAACATGATTGCCGAACCGGTCGTGGCACCCACACAGCAGGACAAACCTGACGGGCCGACCGTCTCCACCGAGCAGTTTGGTGTCGTGGCCCCACTCCTCGCGTCTGCGCCCACACCCGCAACGGTCATGTCCGCCGGCACCGCACCCGCACTCGCCCCCGCCGCAGACGCCTATCTGCGCGCGCTGCTCGACCAGAACGCAGTGCAGGCGGCATCGGCGGTAGCACAGTCGGGCAAGAGCGAGGACATGCTCGTCGACAGCATCAACGAGGCCCTCTTTGACCTCGTGGGCGACACCGTTATTGAATTTGGCGCGTCAGGACCGCAAATTATCGAGGACTACGAAGCAGACGTGAGAGGATACCTAGACCATGAGTGATACCGCATCCGCAGCACCCCGCGTGCCCAAGCGCGTCGCCGCCGTCATTCTCAACTCGCTCAAGGGCGGCGTCGTCCCGCGCATCGGCCTTCCCTACATCACCGTGGGACGCGAGGTCGAGATCCGCGCCCTGCTCACCGACCTCAGCCTCATCGCCGATGGCGGCGCAAGTTTTCGCTTCCTAGTCGGTCGCTACGGCGCCGGCAAGAGCTTTTTGCTCCAAACCATTCGCACGCATGCCATGGGCGAGGGCTTTGTCGTCGCCGATGCCGACCTTTCGCCTGAACGCCGCCTACAGGGCGGACAGGGACAGGGTCTGGCCACCTATCGCGAACTCATCCGAAACATATCAACCAAGACGCGCCCCGAGGGCGGCGCACTCAACCTTATCCTGGATCGTTGGGTCGCCTCGTGTGCCGATGCCGACGAGTCGGCCATCAATGCCCAGCTCGCCCCACTCGAGGAGATGGTCCACGGCTTTGACTTCACCCGCATGCTCCGCCGTTATCGCATGGCCGTCTCGGAGGGTGACGAAGAGACCATGAGCCGCGTGACCAAATGGATTCGCGGTGAGTACCGCACTAAGAGCGAGGCACGCGCCGAGTTGGGCTCCTCGACCATCATCAGCGACGACGACTGGTACGACTACGTCAAACTCATCGCGCGCTTTTTGGTCTGCAGCGGCTATAAGGGCATGCTGGCGCTCATCGACGAACTCGTAAACCTGTACAAGATCCCCAACGCCATCACGCGCCAGTACAACTACGAGAAGATCCTGACCATGTACAACGACACGTTGCAAGGCAAGGCGCAGTACCTGGGCATGATCATGGGCGGCACGCCAACCTCTATCGAAGACCGACGCCGCGGCGTCTTTTCCTACGAGGCTCTGCGCAGCCGTCTCGCTCAGGGCCGTTTTGCGCGCGAGGACCTCAAAGACATGCTCGCGCCCATCATCCGCCTGCAGCCGCTCACCTATGAGGAGCTGCTGGTGCTGATCGAAAAGCTCATGCAGATCCATGCCGGCTACTTTGGCTGGACGCCTACGCTTACCGAGAACGACTTGGTTGACTTCCTCAAGATCGAGTTTGGTCGCGTGGGAGCCGACACGCACCTGACGCCCCGTGAGGTCATCCGCGACTTTATCGAGCTGCTCGACATCCTGTGTCAGAACCCCGATGCCAATGTGGCCGAGTTGCTGCAAAGCGTCGGCGGCGACGCGCTGGCACCGACAGCCGCAACAAACGACACCGGCACCGCAGGCGACAACCGCAACTTCGCCGAATTCACCATCTAACCTACCAAAAAGGGGCAGGTTTATTTTGGCAGGTTTTATCTGGGCAAACGCCGATGTTGCAAGATATCGTGCCGTTGCCCGCTACGTTGATCAGCCCGTTGTTGAGAGGAGGCCCCGTGAACGCTTTTGACCGATATGCTCCGTTTATCCAGGATTTCATCTACTCCCACGACTGGGAGAGTCTGCGCTCTATTCAGGTTGCGGCGGCAGATGCCATCTTTAACACGCAGGACAATGTACTCCTGACGGCATCCACGGCGTCCGGCAAAACCGAGGCGGCCTTCTTTCCCATCCTGACCGAGTTTTGGGAAAACCCGCCCGCGAGCGTGGGCGCCCTCTACATTGGTCCCCTCAAAGCGCTCATCAACGATCAGTTTGTACGCCTCAACGACCTGTGCGAAGAAGCCGATATCCCCGTCTGGCACTGGCACGGCGACGTCTCGCAGTCGCACAAGGCAAAACTCATCAAAAAGCCGAGTGGCATCCTGCAGATTACGCCCGAATCACTCGAGGCGCTCCTGATCCACAAGCACATGGCAATCCCGCGCATGTTTTGCGACCTGCGCTATGTGGTCATCGATGAGGTCCACTCGCTCATGCGCGGCGACCGCGGTGGACAGACGCTCTGTCTTATCGAGCGCCTTTCGCGCATGGCAGGCGTGCAGCCCCGACGCATCGGCCTTTCGGCCACCATCGGAGACCCCGAACGCACGGGCGCTTTTCTCTCACAGGGAACGGGGCGCGACTGCGTCATCCCCCGCTTTGAGGAACCGCGCCGCGTGTGGCGCATCTCCATGGAGCACTTCTACAACTCGGGCCCCCAGGCGCAGCAACGAGGATTTATGAGCGCAGGTCCGCAGGAAGCTGAGGTGCTCGCATGCGAGCGCATTGAAGTAGCGTCACCCGCGACACTGCCCGCCGGCACCCAAGACATGCGCCACAGCGGACAGCTCACGCAGGAGGAACGCCGCCAACGTCGCGAGCGGGCACGGGGCAAGGCCGTCCCCAAGGACCATCGCACTTCCTCGGCCCCCGAGGGCGAAGTCGACATCCCGCGAGCGACCGAGCAGGCGCTGCTCAACCCCACCGATACCGCGCCCGACAACGCCGATCCCGGCATGGGCTATATCTTTGAACATACCCGCGGCCGCAAGTGCCTGGTCTTTGCCAACTCGCGCGAGGAGGCAGAGGCCGTGTGCTCCATGCTGCGCAACTACTGTGAGAACCGGCACGAGCCCGACCGCTTCCTGATCCACCACGGCAACCTCTCGGCATCGCTGCGCGAGACCGCCGAGGAGCTCATGCGCGACGAGGAACAGGCACAGACAACCGTTACCACCTCCACACTGGAGCTCGGTATTGATATCGGCCGTCTGGAGCGCGCGTTTCAGATCGACGCACCGTTTACCGTCAGCTCCTTTTTACAGCGCATGGGGCGTACAGGCCGCCGCGATCTTCCGCCCGAAATGTGGTTTGTCATGCGCGAGGAGGAGCCCGAGCCGCGCACGATGATGCCCGAAACGATTCCCTGGAAGCTCCTGCAGGGCATCGCGCTCGTGCAACTCTATCGCGAGGAAAAGTGGGTCGAGCCGCCCGAGCTCGATCGACTCCCCTACAGCTTGCTCTATCACCAGACCATGTCGACGCTCGCCAGCACCGGCGAGCTCACACCGGCCGAGCTTGCCCAGCGCGTGCTCACGCTCAGCTATTTCCACCGCGTCTCCGCCGATGACTATCGCGTACTGCTGCGCCACCTCATCAAGATCGACCACATCCAGGTCACCGAGGGCGGTGGGCTCATCGTGGGCCTCACGGGCGAGCGCATCATCAACAACTTTAAGTTCTACGCTGTGTTCCAGGAAAACGAGGAGTTTACCGTTCGCAGCGAATCGGCCGAGCTGGGCACGATCGTCAATCCCCCACCGCCCGGTGAGCGCATCGCTATCGCCGGACACTGCTGGATTGTCGAGGAAGTGGACTGGAAGCGTCATACCGTCTTTGCCACGCAGGTCAAGGGCCGTGTGCCGGCCTACTTTGGCGACTGTCCCGGAGACATCAATACGCATGTGCTCGAGCGCATGCGCCAGGCGCTCAACGAACATGCAGCATATCCGTACCTTATGGGCAACGCGCGAGCGCGCCTTGCGCAGGCCCGTCATACGGCCGAGATTTCGGGCGCGGGAACTAAACCGCTCATCAACCTAGGCGGCGACACCTGGGTGCTCTTCCCGTGGCTGGGCAGCTATGCCTTCTTGGCGCTCGAACGCATGCTCAAGATTAAATGCGCCGCAGAGCTGGGCCTTCGCGGGCTCGATCCGTCGCGCCCGTACTTTATGCAGTTTAAGATGAAGGCCGACGAGGAGACGTTCTTTGAGGTGCTCGCCGCCGAGGCCGAGAAGGACTTCGATCCCATCGAGCTCGTCTATCCCGGCGAGGTGCCTTACTTTGACCGCTACGACGAGTACGTTCCCGAGGAACTCGTGCGCAAAGGCTTTGCCGAAGGCGTCCTCGACATCGAAGGCATGAAGCAACGCGTCCTCGGCTGGCGCGACCACGCCTAAGACCTGTCTTTTTTGGGACGGGCTAAATGAGCTAATCGTGGAGCGGGGTGCCGAGGAAATCGGTGTCGAAGGGCACGGCTTCGGTGAAGGCATAGTTGCCATCGCTGGCGATGAGCAGATAGTTTTCCTCGCCGCCGAACTCCGTGTCGCCACAGGGAATCACCCAAGCGTGGTCGAACACCTTGAGCGCCGTGGCGACGCAATCGCGCAGGAACGTTACATCGCTCCCCTCGTTCGCACTCACGATATTGGCAACGTAGATGCCGCCAGCATTCAGGCTACCCCGCACCAGACGGAGCGCCTCAACGGTCGCCAGCTCGCGCACGGGCTCGGCACCGCCAAAGCAATCGCTCACGACCACGTCGTAGCGACGATGCCCCACGCTTGTCACGCCCAGGAACGAGCGCGCCTCGGCGGTAATCACCCGTAAGCGATCGCCTACCGTGCGCTCCAGCTCCTCCAAGTAGAACCAGCGACGCGCCAGACGCGTAATTTCGGCATCGTACTCAATGACGTCCATGCGCAAGCCTTCATGCGACATCAGCGCATACTTGGGATAGGCAAACCCGCCACCGCCCAGCATGAGCATGCGGTCGATACCATGCCCGTAAGTATCGCGCATGGCGTCCTCGGCCTCGAACACATCGTCAAATGCGCGATAGTACGCAAAGACCGGCTCCGCCCAACGATCGCCAACATAGCTCGCGCTTTGGTAGACGCCGCCCTGTACGAGCACACGGACCTCGGCACCGCTCTCATCGTGCACACGCTTCACGCGCGCCAACCCGTTGCGGGTCCGTGCGACCTGCAAACAGGCAGCGCGAACAGCGACGGCAGCTGCGCCCAGCGCCGCGGCTCCCAGGGCAACGCCGGCAACGACGCCGGCAGAAACACTCGGCTTGTTCATCTAGAGCTCCTTCTGCAGATAAAGGTCATGGTCGCAAAAACCCAGGTGGCGGTAATACTCGCGCGTGCCAATCGCGCTAATCACGTTGATGTGCGCATAGCCCGCATCCTGAGCAATCTGGCACGCGCGCTCCACGAGCAAACGCCCCAGACCGTGATGCTGAGCCGCCTGGCCTTGATCCCCCACGCGTGCCGCCATGCCATACACGTGTACCTCGCGAATCATCGCCTCGTCCGGCGTCGTCGGCAACTCGTCCGCATGCGCGGCAACAAACGAATGGTCGGGCAGCGACAGGCGCAAAAAGCCGGCGATCTTGCCTTCGAGCGTCACCCACTGCAAAAAGCGCTCACGCGTCACCGGCGTCTCGTACGCCGCTTCCTCGTCAAGGGTCAGCTCATCCAAGTCGGCACCCGCCGTGCTGATCTCGCGATAGCGAATCTCGCGCACCACCGCGCCTTCCCCACGAGCCGCCAAGCGGTTCTCAACGAGCTGACGCAGGTTAGGCTTCTTGTTGCCCACCATGATGTCGTCGGAGCTAAAGTCGCGAATCATACGGCTGATGCGGCAGAACGCCGGCGTCACCACGATGTCGTCGGCCAACACATCGAGCAGCTCTTCCTCGGTATAGGGGCGCCACTCGCCGCGCTCATAGCAGCCCACCAGACGCGAGCCCTCGATGAGCGCACACGGGTAGACCTTGACCTCGTCGGGCATAAAAGCGCCCTCGGTCATAAAGCGTTCGTAGTCGCGCTTGTCCCCCTCGGGCGTGGCGCCCAACAAGTTGAGCATAAAATGCGCGTGAATCTTAAAGCCAAACAGGCGCGCAAGCGAAAACGCCCGCTCGATCTGCGCCACCGAAATGCGACGCTCGTTGATATCGAGCAGGTGCTGGTCGAGGCTCTGGATGCCCATCTGGATCTTGGTGCAGCCCAGGCGGCGGATGAGCGTAAGCGCCTGCGGCGTTACAGCATCGGGGCGCGTCTCGATGACGAGCCCCACCACGCGATGCTTCGCCGTCTCGTTGATGCGCTGCTGGCGCTCAAGCTCTTCCATCGTGGCCGTCTGCCACTCGGCGACCTCGCCCCACGGCGTACCAGGGCCGTACAGACGACGCATCGCGCGATTATAGCCGCCCACGGCAGCATCCACACGCTCCTGCTCCTCAGCAACACCGGCAGCGAGGTCGGCCTCGTCTGTCGCAATGCCGGTAGCCCGATAGCACTCGCGGCGCTCTGCTACCACCGGCGGCAGGGCATCAGCGGGAGCGTCATCGAGCAGGCGCCCCGCCTCGGCACGGCTGATGCCCGGACGCGCCAACATGGGGTTTGCCGCCACGCCGGCGACGGCATCGTCATTGAGCGCACGGAAAAGCTCGGACATAAACCACGTCTGATACCCTTGCGGATAGTCGCTCCAGGTGCCACCGAGCACGATAAGCTCGATCTTGTCGGTCGCATGTCCCATCTGCGAAAGTGCGGTCAGACGAGCGCTCACCTGCAAATACGGGTCGAAGCAGTTTTGTTCCGCACGGGCGCATGCCGGCTCGGCATGCAGATAGCTTTTGGGCATGCGCAGATCGTTGGGGCAAAACAGGCAATCGCCCGAGCACGGCCACGGCTTGGTGATGACGGTAATGGTCGCTACGCCCGAGGCCGTGCGGCGCGGCTTCATACGCAGCACCTGCAGCAGTTGACGTTCCAGCTCGGCATCGACATTCCACCCAGCCCAACGCGACGGCTCCTCACGCTTTACCCGCTGGTAAAACGGAAGCAGACGGCGCTTGGCCAAATCGCGTTTGTCGGCACCCTCACGACGCGCCTCGGCATGTATCAGTTTGACGAGAGCCTTGTCGTCCACGGTTTCGCCGCGACGCAGGACATCGAGTATGTTCAAGATAATCTGTTCCATGCCCCCATTGTAAGGGCAAAGGCGCCGGAGCCGATCTCGGCTTCGGCGCCTTCATCAAACAGCGCGTCTATATCTTCGCCTAGGCTTTCGTCTGCCTCACTACTCCGAATCAAACGACATGTCGCCCGAACCGACCTCAAAAAGATACGTGGCAGACTTGTCACCGTTATCGAATTCAAGATTCAAAATGGTCTCGCCGTCGTAGCCAAGCGGAAGGAAATCGCTCTCGAAGTCGCCGCTGCCCAAGGTGAGGCTCGCTTTAAAGCCCGTCGAGTTCGGAACCGTCATCTCCACATCGCCCGAGCCCACACTCACGTCCATCGACTTCGCGGGGGCCTGGTAAAGCTCGAACGTCACATCGCCCGAACCGACCTCAGCGCTGAGCGCATCAGTCACGCTGCCCGTAAACTCTACATCTCCCGCACCCAGGAAAAGGTCAAAACCATCACAGATGACACCGGCAATCTGCAAATCACCCGAGCCCACGTGCGCGTTGACCCCCTTCAGATGTTCGGCAACACGGCGCGGCAGCTCAACCGTAACTGAGCGATCGATTGCCTTACTGTCATCACTTCCAAACTGGGAAACCTTGAGCGTCGAGTCCTCGACGGATGCGATGTTTTGCGTCGCGGCCTTGGAGGCATCCATACCCTCGGCAACGCGCCCCCGCTCGATAACGCGAGCCTTGTTGCCATCAACAACCTTGACGTCCACCGAAGCCGCATTGATATCGAGATCGAGGTAGCGGAACTCATCGGCATCAAAAGTCGTGCTCGAAAGCTGCTGAGGCCGAGCGGAATAGTTACCGCTATCCAAGAAATCATCGTCGTCAAACATGTCGTCAAAATCAGACAAATTGCCAGATAGAATACCGGTCGTACGCACCATATCGGAATGAGCCAATAGCCGCGAAATGCCAAAGACAAGCCCAATGATGAGTACAAACGCCCCGATACCAACGCCCAAGCGTACCTTGGATTCATGCGAAAGCTTCATCATTCATCACCCTCTTTGGCAATCGGCTCAGCGGTGGTCGCGGTAGCCACGTCAGCATCAACCGAAGCGGAAACATTCTGAGCCCTAGTTGTCACCGGCGCCGGACCAACCTGGATATTCCCACGCGCCCAATCGCCATCGAGCGCACGCGCCACCCAGTGATAAATGGGAATCGTAAAGAAGATCAGCG
>JAFEHB010000799.1_pt1 | contig 17213 bp, 25 predicted proteins | sample 9267121 | NCBI WGS metagenome assembly JAFEHB01 (sample SAMN17103336, study PRJNA684904) | human gut metagenome | isolation source: diarrhea sample from child under the age of five | host: Homo sapiens | place: South Africa: Mafikeng, Mafikeng Provincial Hospital | collected 2019-09 | reverse complement strand
AGCACATTTTTTGTGTTCCCCTCAAAGATGCCATTTCTTAACTTAATGACATTGGTCTAAAAGGCTCTTTTTTTATGAATGAGAAGCAACAAAAAACAAAGTGATGGCGAATTGGTTGCGGATATTAAACAAAGAAAGCTTTAAAATATAGTTGTAAAGAAGAAATAGCAAGTGGATATCAAGGAGGAAATAAGAATGAATAACTTTACAGAAACAATTTTAGAAGCTACAAAAGAATACGATATGAAGAAGGGCTTAGTACATTATAACTGTACATACGAACAAGAAGTCACGGAAAGAGATATGGCACAAATTGTATTTATGGTTTTAGATACAGCCGAACATTTAGGACTAGATTCCAACGAGGTACTAAAAATAGCTTTTGAGCAGCTTTTAAATGATGTAGATGTTGATAGTATAGATTTTATTACAGAGTATGAACAATTTCACTTTGAAAATAAAATTTAGATAATCAACATTATAAAGATAAGATTGATAAATAAAAGATGGTGGAACGACCATCTTTTCGGCATTAGTATAGATTTATAGAATGGTTGCATTTTCATTGAATAATGTTTAAATATTGATATATGGAGCTGACAGACAGTACATAGTGCGGTATAATATAGATGTAGATAGAAGTGATTAAAAACACTGAATATGGAGGCAAACATGGAAGAAAAAACAATTAACTACGAATCAACAAAATGGAACAACAAACAAATTATGAGTTATTTAGAAGAGAATAATGATGTTGCTGAAGAGTTTTATTCGATTCTATACGATAAAGGAGCTGATCAAAATGCTACTGTCGGTTTCTCCAATCGAGAACATCAGGCAAAATATTATTTTAATAACAAGTATAACAGTCTAGAAACTTATGATTATCCTAAAGAAGTCAATTTGGTTTATGATTTATTTGGCTTGATGGAGACAAATACATCTGCTAAAAATGAATTAGAAGAGTTTGTATCTACTCTTAAGAAACACGGATATGAAAGTGGATGTTCTCTAGTATGGATCAATGATGATGCTACTGGAGATGAATATTATTTTTATTCACATAAAGAAGATGCAGAAATTCAGTTTGATTATCTAAAAGGCAGTGAAGAACCTTTTATCGAAGATGAAATTGATAAGTTTAAAACATCTATTAAGGAAACATTGAATTTTGAAATTCAAGTAGAAGTAAAGGAAGAATTTAGAGATCCTTTCTATACATATAACATCTATGATAATGATGTTCTTATTGTGGATGGAACATACAATTTAGACGAAGGTGCTAAGGCTGATGTTATCAACTATATTGAATTCAAAAATTATCTTAAGTCACAAAATCTATATTTAGATTCTATTGAAAAACAGGTTGATGGATTCGCACGTTATTACATAGTATCTATTGGTATGTATGGTAAATATGATACTATTGATATTGACATTCCAATGGATGGAAATGCATTTGCAAAAGGTTATTATCAGGGTGTTAAAAGAAGCCTTGTAAATGTATTTAAAGATTTTGTTGATATGGATGATTTGATGCAACAATTTAAAGATATGGATTAAAGAGAGGCATGCCTCTCTTTATTTGTATTTACAAAGTGAAATTAAAGCTGACATGATGTACATAGTGCGGCATAATATGTATGTGGAAAAGAGGAAAACAAAATGAAAACAATGGATGAATTATTTAGAGAAAGAGGTAGACAAATTGAAAGATGTCAAAGAATTTGTAATGAATTAAATAAGGATTGGGACGAACCACGATATACGTACCACTATGATGATTGTAAAAGTGGATTTACTAAATTCTACTTCTGCTTAAATAATGGTGTGGAAATGCTAGTGAGAACTGTTTCAAATGAGTTTTTGGACACAGAAGAAAGTAAGATTTTATCAGATTATTGTCCAAGTACAGAACAAAAACAATTATGGGATTTCTTAGGATTGTTAAAATAAAGAGTGTATATAAAATTATGCATTTTTTTATTTCAGGTGGATGCAAAGCAACTTGGTTTGAGTAGTCAGTTGTATTCGTCCTTTGATTTAATGAAATAGTTGATAAAATAAGTATTTATTATTTATAGAGCTGACTTGGAGTACATAGTGCGGTATAATATATATGTAGAAAAGATGTAGCAAATAAGCTGCAAGGAGGAAAAAAATGGCATATTATGGAAGTCCAAGGAAATATGAAGCCGCAACTGGAAAAACATTTTCGAGCAATAGGCCATGTATTCATAGAACTGGAAGTGTTCGTGGAATGGTCAAACTCGGTTTTTGGCCAAAAACTGCAAATAAAGTAAGGCACGGAAATTGGATTTATTTACAAAATGATTGATTTTTGGAAAATAGCACACTGTATGATTTGCTATTTTTTCTTTCAAATATAAAAAAGATTAAATATTAGAAAGTTTGATTGAAACCATATTGTGAAAGTTTAAAATCAAACAGTGAATAAAGTGCAAATCATCTAACGCTTGAAGAGTGACTAAATGATCGAGAACAATTTAAAGAATGTTAAATTAAATGGATGGCAATCATCCATTTTTTAGCCTGGCACAGAAATAATAGATTTTATTATCTGGATATTTTGACATTAAAATATATCTTTAAAAGGCTGACTTAGGGTATATATTGCGGCATAATATGTATGTAGAAAAGAGGTAGCAAATAAGCTGCCATGGAGGATCTAAGAATGAAGCATGAATTGATAAGTGGAAGAGAATTTAATAAGGCTTTATTTGAATTAAAAGAAATTCGAGTAATAGAATTCACAGATGAAGTAGCACCAAAAGATGCAGAACTCACAGATTTATCCAACGACGGAGATGGAAGCGTTGTGGGATGGTTGGAAAATGATGGTGTGTACAAAGTAAGTACACAGAATGAAGGACAAAAGGTTATCTTCAATGAAGACTGTAAAAAAATGTTTGTTGATTTTTTGCACTTAAAAGAGATTGAATTTTGTATGATTGATACAACTCATGTAACAGATATGTCAGAAATGTTTGATGAGTGTGAGGAACTAGAAAAATTAGATTTAAGTGGCTTTGACACATCGAATGTAACAAATATGAGTGAAATGTTTGCTGTCTGCGAGAGTCTGGAAAATCTAAATCTTAACTCTTTCAAAACAAGTAATGTTACAAACATGAATGCTATGTTCTTTGATTGCAGTTTTTTAAAGCAATTGGATGTCTCTTCATTTGACACCTCAAAAGTCAAAAACATGAATCATATGTTCTCAGAATGTATCAGTCTGATAAGTCTTGATTTATCTAATTTCGACACTTCAAAGGTAGAAAATATGGGTAATATGTTTTATTTTTATCAAGGATCAAAATTAGATTTAAGTGGCTTTGACACTTCAAAAGTAAAATATATGAATGGAATGTTTGCTTGGTGTGAAAATCTAAAAGAATTGGATTTAAGTGGCTTTGACACTTCAAAAGTAAAATATATGAATGGAATGTTTGCTGGATGTGTAAATCTACGAGAGTTAGATTTAAGTCATTTTGATACATCGAATGTGAGAGATAAAACGGAGATGTTTAGAAATTGTAAATGCTCAAAGAATTTTAAATTGTAGATCTAAAAGGTGGCAACGATGCCATCTTTTTTTCGTGAGATGAAGGACACAAAAAGCGGGCAAAAGGATCTTAAAATATAAGCAAGAAAACAGTTAAGAAAGGATGAAAAGTATGACAGAATATGAAGAATATCAATTGAAATGGATGATTGATCATGGATATTCTATCCGTGATATGATTACGAGAATTGGTAATGTTGCATGGGAAGAGCTGACAAATGATGGAGGTCTATCATATGATAAAATCATTGATGAAGCCTTTGAAATTTTTGAAGAAGAACAAGGATTTGAAAATGGGGAAATATGGGATTCTGAAGATAAATGGGAAGGTAGATTAATTGATGCAGATGAGTTTATTGCTGAACTAATTGAAAAAGGAGAACCACAAACATTATGCGAATTTTTAAAAAATTTTGATTTAGATTATGAAATACAGTCTGATGGAAACGGTGCTTACTTTCATTTATTAGATTGTCAAGGATTAAATTTTGGAGATATTGAAAGTGATCAATATGAATTATCATCAGATGGTCTTGTTGCTGTAATTGACAGGCTAGACAGTTTTTATAATGATTATATCTTCGCAGGTCTGTCGAAATCCTTGTATAAAGATTATCAGATTCAGATTGATAAGGATGATTGGCACAAAATCTATTCTAAATTAAAAGAGTTGAATTTGGATTTGGAAATGGATATTCTTCCGTATATTTTTGGAGACAAGCATTTAATCTTTGATGATTTGGAAATGCTAAAGGATAAATCTAAAGGTGTTCCCATAGCAGAGCTTGAAAAAATAATACCTAGAAAACATGAAAATTTCGAAAAAGTACTTACATCAAATATTGGAATGAAACAGTATCAACAAATAAAGAATACAAAGACAAGTGAGTTGAATAAAAAAATCAAAACGAAATAAAGAAATAGCCTAAAATCAAGACTATTTTTTTAATATATAAAGCGGACATAGTGTATATAATGCGGTAAAATATAGATATGGAAAAGAGACAGTAAATAAGCTGCCGAGGAGGAAAGAAAATGAAATATCAATTGATAAGTGGAAGAAAGTTTAATAAGGCATTATCAAGATATAGATTAGAAGAACTTCAGTCGATAGAATTCACATATGAGGTTGCACCAAAAGGAGTGGAGCTAACTGATCTATCCAACGACAGAGATGGAAGTGTAGTCGGATGGCAAGAGGATGGTGTATACAAGGTAAGTACACAAGTTGAAGGACAAGAGATTATTTTTAATGAAGACTGTAAAAAAATGTTTGCTGATTTTTTGGAATTAAAAGAGATTGATTTTTCTATGATTGATACAACTCATGTAACAGATATGTCAGAAATGTTTGCGGATTGTGTACGACTACGAGCACTATACTTATATACATTTGATACATCCAATGTAACAGATATGACAAGAATGTTTGCTGGGTGTAGAAGTTTGACTCGTTTACATCTATATGGCTTTGATACATCCAATGTCACGGATATGAAGTATATGCTTTTTGATTGCAGTAGCCTTGAACACCCGGATTTAAGTCATTTGGATACATCGATTGTAACTAATATGAGTCATATGTTTCAAGGATGTTACCGTCTAACAAATTTAGATTTAAGTCATTTTGATACATCAAAAGTAACTAATATGAGTGATATGTTTTGTGGGTGTAATAATATAGTATATGTGGATTTAAGTGGTTTTGATACATCCAATGTAACAGATATGTCAGGAATGTTTGCATGGTGTTATGATTTAAAAAAAATAGATATTTCATATTTCAACACTTCTAAAGTGAAAACAATGACATGGATGTTCTGCGGATGCAGAGCATTAAAGATTCCTAACTTCGTATCTAATAGAGACAATTAACAATGAATGACTGATTGTCAAAGACTAGGCTTTAAAGCAGCCTAGTTTTTGACTCACAAAAAAAACAGATAATGTGATGATAAAGGTAAAGGAGAAAATAAAATGAGTACAAGATCATGTATTATGTTACAACGAAAAAATGGAATGAAAGAGGGTATCTATTGCCACTTTGATGGGTATATTACGCATAATGGAGTGGTACTTCAAATGTGCTATGATTCTTTAGAAAAAGCAGAAAAGTTATTAAAATTAGGAAATCTTTCTTGGCTTGGTGAATATGTTGATGAAGAAGAAAAAGAAAAACATGGAGCACAAACCACAAGTGAAGTATGTGTAGCATATCATAGAGATTGTAGAGAGCCTTTGAAACATAGTGATTGCAAACAAGAATACAACTATATTTTTGATGAAAAATTAGGTGTTTGGTTTGTAGAAAGTGACTGGTTCGGTAATGAGATTTTAAATCGAAATAAAAGCGTTTTACCATCGAAATTATTCGACTTTGTAGATAAAGATGCTCATCTGTTGATTGACGAAATTGTAAAGGAGCAGAAAAGCTGCCAAGAAACATGGCAAAACAATGAATTTGCTACAAAAGAAAATATGATACAAATCATGATTGATAAAGCAAAAAAACAAGTAAAAGTTCAGTAATTGATTAATCAAAATCTATAAAAGGGAGTGAATGCTTCCTTTTTATTATGGATAAATCGAATAACCATAAATAAGGGACACTAATTAGGGCATTTATATATCGGCATTAATTATAAAAGGAGTGATATATAAATGAAAAAAAGTGTTATTGAACTATTTGCAGGCGTTGGTGGGTTTCGTGTTGGCTTGAATCATATTAAAGCAATGGATGAAAATGGCAAAGCAATTGAAAATGAAAATTGGAAATTTGTTTGGGCTGATCAATGGGAACCTGGAACAAAGAAGCAAGATGCCTATGAATGTTATAAAAAAAGATTTGGTGATGAATGTAGTAACGAGAATATTTCTAAGGTAGACGCAGAAACTATTCCAAATCATGCACTATTATGTGGTGGATTCCCATGCCAAGACTATTCTGTAGCACATACTTTATCGAGTGAAAAGGGAATAGAAGGAAAAAAAAGGAGTGTTGTTTTGGGATATTATAAGAGTTTTGGAAGCAAAACAGACACCGTTTTTCTTGCTGGAAAATGTGGATCGACTGCTAAAAAGCCCTTCTAAGCAGAGAGGAAGAGATTTTGGAATCATGCTCAAAACATTTGATAATATCGGTTACAACATGGAATGGAGAGTAGTCAATGCGGCCGATTATGGAAATGCTCAAAGACGAAGAAGAGTGTTTTTATTTGGATGGAAAAAAGGCTTGGAGTATGATAAAAAAATGCAAAAAGCAGATGCACAGAACATTCTAGCTGAAAGTGGATTATTTGCTAAAAATTTTCAAGTGGAGAAAACTGTTGAAAATTATAAGCACATAGACTTAGGCGATTATGCAGATGCAGTAGATGTAACAGAGAGATTTTCATACAATTTTGAAAATACTGGATGTATGATACAAGGAAAAGTCTATACTGCAAAAACACATCCTATATATATTACATCCAAAACAGTGCGAGATATTCAAGAGAACGGAGACTGTACGAAATATATTCTAAATGAAAAACAAATTGCAAAATTTGCCTATTTAAGAGGAAATAAAAAGATACTACGCACTCGAAATGATGGAACACAATATTACTATTCAGAGGGTGCCATGGCTCCTTATGATAGCTTAGATTTACCTGGAAGAACTATGTTAACCAGCGAAGGCTCAATAAATAGATCAACCCATATTATTCCAGACAAAGAAACAAGAAAGTTACGGCTTTTAACTCCAATAGAATGTGAACGATTGCAGGGATTCCCTGACAATTGGACAAAAACAGATATGACAGAAAAGAAGCGATATTTTATGATGGGAAATGCTTTGGTAACAAATATAATATCTGCCTTAGAAAAGACTCTTTCACAGATTATAGAAAATGAGCTTTGAAGAGGAGTAATTATGAATAAAAATATACATTATTTAAAGCTTCCTAAAAAGGAGACAGTCAATCATTTTGTATTTTTTAGGAATAAAGATTATCAAAAATATATGTGCATCGAAGAAGCTTATTTATTGAAGTACTTTAAACAAATATTCAAGAATATAAATATTTTAGAAAATGGAATTACATTTATATCCGATTATTCAGTACAAAGTAATAGTCAGAAATTTTGGGCACGAGTTGGCTACATAACACCCTGGATGGAAACCGATAACCAAGATTTGATTCACACAGAATACAAAGAAGGAGATGACATTATTCGATTATCGTTATTTAGTGTATATTATAGCGATAAAGGTTTGAATTGGGCTGCTGATTGTCATTGCTTATATGATGTAGATGATATTCAAGGAAAAGGATTAGAAGAGTTGTTGACAGATTATTTTTATAATGCTTCTACCAAAGGCTTTCAAAATATACTGCGATGTGAAGCATCTGATGATATATGGGATAAGCTAATATGCGATTTAGACCTGATACAAAATGAATTTGAAGAAGAAAAGCAGAGATTTATAGATTTTGTAAATGTACAAGAAATGTATAAAGGAGTCCCTAATCATATTTATCAAGATGTACTTTTAGAACTTACCGTAAATCAAACGAAAAGTGACTGCTTTACAAATGATGTTATGGAAGCTTTTGAAAAAGGAAATAGATTATGTCTTTATAAGTATTTTGAGCAAAATATTTATATATTGGAAGAAAAAAAGAAAATACTCAGTAAAATGAAAATAGATGAAAATCAAATAAAAAGTGTTGTAGATGCTAAAATACAAGGCTATAAACATCAATTGAATCTACTCGGTGTTGGTATGAATAAGCAAAAAGATGTTGATTATAAAGTACTAAAAACACATATCTCAAAAGAGACGATAGAAAAAGAAGTTAAAAAAGATTAAAAGCACCAAAAAGGTGCTTTTTTTTGCTTTCACTTAGAATAATATTACTTATTTAATTTATCTACAATGTAGTCTTTACAAATGTTATACATATATTTTAATTTGAAATATCTTTCAGTATATTCATCACTAGATTTTTCTTCCTGTGTTAACAAATAATCTCTGTATAACAATTCCTCAACTAATTTTTCACCATCCATTTTAGATAGTTTCTCTAAATACTTTTCTTTTGCCATTTTCTATTCTCCTTTTCTAAAAATACCTCTATTTTTCATTTCTTTTCTAACGGCATTCATCAATTCCCTATAAGTGACCACTGATCCATCTTGTTCTTCAAGTCCAAAGTCATCATTTAAAAAAATATCTGTCTCTTTTAATGTGTAAATCACATCTTCTTTAACATCTTGAGAGTCTTGCCCAAATGCCTCAATCATATCTGACCATGAATGAATATCCCAATCCGAATAGTCGTTTTGAAGTGTATTTTCATAGTCGTTTACAATAATCTCTACTGCATTTTCTAAATTTGTCATACAAATCTCCTTTTATCGAATGCCTGTTTTAACTACTTATATTATATCAGACAAGTATATACTTGTCTATGTTAAATGCAATAAAATGATTTAATAATAAGGCATGAAAATCACATTTAAAAAGCGGACAAGATGTATATGTTTACAGTATAATAGAGATGTAAAAAAGGAGTGTAATCAAATGTTAAATAATTTATATAAGTCTTTGTCTGATAAAGATTTCTCACGAATCATAGATGATGTATTACAGTCAAAAGAAAAAGGTATCAAAACTGAAAGTCTGGTACCATATGCAAGACAGGTATATGTGAATCTAAATGTGAATACAAATACCCCAACAGTCACACTTGAAGAATGTCTTGATATTACGTATTTTGATTTTATACAAGAAGTAATGAGACGTTTTGTAAAAAATAATGTCGAATTGGAACAGTTTCGTGAACGTGAAACTGCAAAAGAAGTCGTATCGTCAAATTGGATGCCAGACAAGTGTCCATCCTGTGGATATGAACTGTCAGAATCATTGGGTGATGGTTACTATTCGCACCCAACATTTTTGGAACGTTGTCCACAGTGTTTGCAAAAAATCAAGTGGGACGATTAAAAATAGATATTGTGACGTAAATATACAAATTTTCATAATAATTCTTCATGCCCATATCTATATTATGGATTGGGATTTTATTTTACAAAGTTCAATTATATATCATGCTTTTAGTAATTTAAAATCGAATGGTGAATGGAGCACAAATCATCTAATGTTTGAAGAGTGACTAAATGATCAAGAACAATTTAAAGAATGTTAAATTAAATGGATGGCAATCATCCATTTTTTAGTCTTGCATAGAAATAATAGATTTTATTATCTGGATATTTTGGCATTAAAATATATCTTATAGCTGACAGTATGTACATAGGAGCGGTACAATATGTATGTTAAAAAGGAAAGTCTATAAGGGACTGAGGAGGCAATTTATGTAATATTTAGAATTAAAACGGAAGTTTCAGAAATCGTTTTTATCACATTGCTATGATTAATCAGAGGACAGTAGATTGGAGAATAAGAATAATGAGTGATTTTCAAGATTATTTAGATAAGTGTACATTTTGTACGGACTCTTTTATGAGTTATGCATTTGATGGAGATACAGAGCTTGCAACTACACTAATACAAGTATTATTAAACCGTGATGATTTGGTGGCTTTATCCTGTGAAGCACAGAAAACAGCCGTGAGTCTTAATAAAGAAAGTACTTTTGATATTTTGGCTAAGGATACAAAAGGGAATTTGTACGATATAGAAATTCAAAATAGAATCCAAAGTAATGAAATAAAACGTGCAAGATATTATTCAAGTGCTTTGGATACAAAATCTTTGAATAAAGGAAGTGACTATAATCATTTAAAAGAGAACTACGTTATATTTTTACTACAGGGACCTATTTTTAAAGAGAACGAGAAGCCGATATATCACTTTATCATGAAAGAGATTGAAAATGACAAAGTGTTAGAAGATGGCCGACATATCTTGTTTGTTAACTTAAATTACAAATTTGGATATGATTTAGATGATAAAATGAATGATTTAAAATACTTATTTTATGATTTGAATGAATCAGAACCAGACAAAATATGGTATACTTCATTTAGGAACAAAATGAATCTCATAAAAAATACAGAAGGAGGTCGAAGCAAAATGGAATTAAAATACAATAGCATTTTTCTAAAAGGCAAAGAACAAGGATTATCTCAAGGGCTATCTCAAGGACTATCTCAAGGTAAAGAGGAAGAAAATAAAAGATGGTTAATTAAAACTATATCAAATGGCTTAAAGCAAAATCTTTCTTTAGAAATGATTGCATCTCTTGCAGAAATCTCTGTTGAGGAAGTGAAGCAATATATTAAAGACAATCATTTGGATAATAATTAAGGTGGCAAGAGTGCCATCTTTTTATATAGAAAAAGTGGTAAAAGTTGTCTTTAAAGCAGACACAATGTACATAGCGCGGTATAATATAGATGTAGAAAAGAGGCATCTAACATGCTACAGGGAGAAAAAAATGACATATTATGGAAGTCCAAGAGCATATGAAGCAACAACTGGGAAAATATTTTCGGACAAAGGACCAAGTATTCACAGAACAGGGAGTGTTCGTGGAATGGTCAAGCTCGGTTTTTGGCCAAAAGATGCAGATAAAGTAAGACACGGAAATTGGATTTATCTGCAAAAATGATTGATTTTTGGAAAGTAGCACACATATAGTGTGCTGCTTTTTCTTTCAAATATAAAAAGATTAAAATTAAAAAGTTTGATTGAAGCCATATTGTGAAAGTTTAAAATCGAACAGTGAAGTGAATAAAGTGCAAATCATCTAACTTTTGAAGAGTGGCTAAATGATCAAGAACAATTCGAAGAGTGTTGAATTAAATGGATGGTAATCATCCATTTTTTAGTCCTCCATAGAAATAATAGATTTTACTATCTGGATATTTTGGCATTAAAATATATCTTATAGCTGACATAGTGTATGTAGTGCGGTATAATATATGTGTAGAAAAGAGGTAGCAAAGCTACCATGGAGGCAAGAATATGAAAAGAAAAAATGTTGAATTAAGAAACCAAAATGCTATTATATTGTTAATATACGCATTTGTTAAGATTATTAAAGAATATATACTGCCAATTACTGTAATAGCTGCTATATTATTATGTGCAGGTTTCGGCTTTTGGTGTATCGTATTTATGATGTTAGGGGTCAATTTTAGATCCCTTTTTATTTTCATTAAATAAAAACAAAAAACGGACATTCACTAAATATAATTGAATTTATAATGGAGGTGATTAAAATGAGTTCTGTTTCAGAAATTGCAAGCACAAGTTTACAACCACAAGGGGGATATATTCCCAAAACAAGTTTATATATCTCATATTTAAGTGAAGGTAATGAGTCATTAAAGGAATTAAAAGAGATTGATTCTTTCGTTTTAAAGGAGTGTGTGCTACATCTTTTAGAATTTTATATAACAAATGATAAAAACAAAGCTTTTTTCGTTTCTCTTGAAGGAGCAAAGAAAATCGATTCTAAAAAGAAAACGGATGTATATAGTTTGGCTACAGAATATTTGTCATGTATAGATAAATCCATTGACGAAGACAGTATAATCAGTGCTTGTAAACTCTCATATTTTGACAAGATGATTTATTCAAGTAATTATGACACAGAAAATCAAGACTGGCTAAAATACAATCCTTCAGAAGAGGTGATTGAGGGAATACAAATTATATTAGATCGAATTATTGGAGCACAAAACAATATAGGAGAGATCACTTTAATTAATGGTCAATTTGGAAAAGCATACAACAAAAATATATCTGAAGGAACAATAGATATATGTACAAAGACAACAGGGTGTATCTTAGATTTGACACTTCGAGATGTAGAAGACTGCACACCACAGGAAACATTGAAAATGGAATTATATAAAATCATGATGGAAAAATCAGACATTTCTCTGTATGATGATGTCGAAGATATCTGTATTTATAATCCAATTTATCAGGTGATGATAACACTTCCACAAAAAAACGTAAAAGATGTAGTCAAAAACAAAATCATTCATGAGGTGTACACCAAGAACGGAATCTATTATTCAAAGAAAGAATTAGAAAAAATTCGTAATGAAGTAGAAGAATATAAAGGACAAATTCAATCCATTGAATTGGCAAAGAAAATGCACACAAAGATAATGAAAATAAAAAATATTTTCATATTCATAGGACTATTTATCATTCTACTTTTTGTACTTTATGTGTGGAATAAATATGCTAAATGCTGACACAATGTATATAGTGCGGTATAATAATGGTGTAGAAAAGAGGTAGCAAAGCTACCATGGAGGATCTAGAATGAAAAAATATTATGTACCTGTTATGTGGGAAGTGTGGGATAAGGTGGAAGTTCAAGCTGATTCGTTAGAAGAGGCTGTCAAATATGTAAAGCAGCATGAGGATACAATTCCACTTGGAACAACACCTAACTATATTGATGGATCATATCATGTTGATGATGGCAACAATGGAAAAAGCTCTATTAAAGAGACAGTCGATTTTATTTTAGAATGTTATGATTGGAATAAGAATGTAGAATGATAACATCTTTGAAGGACATATGATGTCCTTTTTATTATCAGAAATATCAAATCAAAAAGAATAGGATGGTAAAAACATGAAAAAAAGAAAATATTATATGCGAGCATTTGGAATACTACTGTGTGGAGCTATTTTAAGCAGTTGTGTAGTAGGAAATCAAAGACAAGTCAATACAGATAAAGTAGTGAAGACATTTAGATCAAGTGATTCTATTGTATTCAAAGATGTTCCAAATTACAGTGGAACCCCTTTTGCTTATATCAATGACAACCACTCAAACTTCACGAGAAATGAAATTAAAAGGGCATCTAAAACATACAAAGATTTCAGTGACTTAGATACTCTAGGACGTTGTGGTGAAGCTCAGGCAAGTTTGGGTGTAGATACGATGCCAAAAGATGGTGAAGAAAGACAAAGCATTTCTTCCGTCAGTCCTTCTGGATGGGGTTATAATAAACAATATGATTTTGTAGATGGTGGATGGTTGTATAATCGTTCGCATTTAATTGGGTATCAACTTAGCTCCGAAAATGCAAATGAAAAAAACTTAATCACTGGTACAAGAAGTTTTAATGTTGACGGAATGTTGCCATTTGAGAATATAACAGCTAATTATTTAAAAGAGAATAAAGGACGAGTTTTATATCGAGTGACACCTATTTACGAAGGAAATAATCTTGTTGCAAATGGTGTACAAATGGAAGCATGTTCGGTAGTAGATAATTGTAAAGACTTGAATTTTAATGTATATGTCTATAATGTTGAAGATGGTGTTTCTATTGACTACGAAACAGGGGAAAATCATGCCTTGCTAAATGGTGAACATTCTGAGTATGTAGAAAAAAATATTAAAACAAAGACCAATAAGCAAAATGAAAAAGATTTTATATTAAATACAAGATCTATGATTATCCATGTTCCAAATTGTGCATCTGTTGAGAAAACAGCAGATCATAATAAAAAAGAAGTATATGAAAGCTTGGAAGATTTAAAGAAAAAAGGCTATAAACCTTGTCAAAACTGTTTGAAAGGAGAATAACATGATATATAAAAATCAACCCTACCTTATTTTGGATAAGGAGACATTAAAGAAAGTTGGTTCTATCACATTGGGCGAACTAATAGAAGAATATCAGTTCACGACAAAAGTGCAGTTGGATGCCTATCTGGTAAAACATAATGTATATCATGAACGTTATATCCTTATTGAGAATGACTTGGATATAAATTATCTACCTGACGAAGATGGACTTACTGATAAAATGTTTTATGAAAGTGTAAAATATCAATATTATGTGAATCCAAAAGGCGAAGCTTATAGAATGAACAAAAAGACTCAGATACAAGAGAAAATAAAGATTCATTATAAAGGTAAAATGAAGATTCCATATATATACTGCAAAGGATTGTCAAACAATGGAATCTCTTTACGATATATAATGGCTCTCAGTTATTTTCCTAATTATAGAAAAATCAAAAATAAGTCCGTGTATATTGTGAAAGGATTGGATGAAAAAAGAAAAAATTGTCGTGTGGACAATATCTGTATCTTAAAGAAAGGATAGACATAGTTTTATGTCAAAGGAGGAAAAATGAAAAAAAGAATTATTGAAATACGTAGGGATCCTTATATTGAAGAAGAATATATTTATACAAGGGATAAAATCGAACTTTATCCAAATTGTTTAACTGTTCTTGTTGGACCCAATGGTGCAGGTAAAACAACAATGTTACGACAAATACAAAGGCAGTTAAAAAAAGAAGGGGTTCATTACTTAGAATTTGATAACGAAGAAAAAAGAAAAAATGATAAATCGAGAGCAGCTTATCATGAAAATTATGTGCTTTTAGCAACATTAATGGAGTCCTCTGAAGGACAGAAAATCATTGTTTCAATCAATCAATTTGCAGGACAAATAGGAAACTATATTCGTACAAAACTATCGAAAAATGATACTGAAATATGGATTTTTATGGATGCAACTGACAGTGGATTGGACATCAATAACATTATCAAAATAAAAGAAGAACTTTTCTCAACTGTTTTAGATGACAAAAGATTAGTGGGTAAGGATATTTATATCGTAGTTACAACTAATAGCTATGAATATACAACATCTTTTGGTGAGCATAAAACGGATTGTATTTCTGTAAAAGACTGTGAACATATCGCATTTTCAAACTATCAAGATTATAAAGAATACATTATAAAAGGAGTGTAGATCAATGGAAATTGTGGAAGTGAAAAAGGATTTACTGAATGTTCCTAATACATATGTAGTGTGTCACTGTATTAGCCGAGATGGTGCTATGGGAGCAGGAGTTGCAAGACAAATATGCAATGAAAATCAAAAAATGCGAGAAACTGTAAAAAACGAAATAACGACCAAAAATATAGAAGTAGGGGATAATGTTTATTATCAGAATCCACAAAATGGCAGATTTATTGTAAATATGATCACAAAAAATAATTATTGGAATAAATCTTATAAAATGGAACAAGGTGAGTACTTAAAAAATTTAAAATCTTGCTTAATGAACCTAAAAAAATATATGAAGGATCATCAAATTTCACAATTGGCTATGCCGAAAATAGGATGTGGCTTAGACGGCTGCTCATGGAGTGAAGTTAAAAAAATAATAGAGATGGTTTTTCAAAACGAACCAATTCGCATTTTGATTTGTTATTTATAAAAGGTGGCAAGGATGCCGTCTTTTTTTGTGAAATGAAGGACACAAAAAGCGGACAAAATCAATTTATAATTTTTATGAAAGAGAGGCAAAAAAATGAAATATCGATTAATAAAAGGCTCAGAATTTAACTATAATGTACGGGAAAACAATGCTGAAGTAATAATCTTCACAGATGAGGTAGCACCAAAAGAAAAAGGAGTGGAATTAGAAGATTTATCCAACGATAAAGATGGAAGCGTCGTAGGATGGATGGAAGACGATGGTGTATATAAAGTAAGCACACAAGTTGAAGGACAGAAAGTCATCTTTAATGAAGATTGTAGCGAAATGTTTAAATCCGTTCATAACTGTTATGCTTATGGTGGCAGAGAGGATGAAGAACCTTTAAAAATAGATTTCTCGATGGTTGATACATCCAATGTCATAAATATGTCAAAAATGTTTTATGGACGGTATTTTTTAGAAAAATTAGATTTAAGCAATTTTAACACATCAAAAGCTACAGATATGAGTAACATGTTTAATAGTTGCTTAAGTTTAACAAATTTAGATTTGAGTGGATTTAACACTTTAAATGTCACTGTTATGAAAGGCATGTTTGCTTGGTGTGAAAGATTAACAAATTTGGATTTAAGTAACTTTAATACATCGAATGTCACAAATATGAGTGAAATGTTTTGTGGGTGTAACAATATAGAACAGGTGAATTTAAGTGGCTTTGATACATCAAATGTGATAGATATGTGTGGCATGTTTTATGGATGTGAAAAGTTAAAAAAATTGAATCTACACAATTTTGATACATCCAAAGTGGAAATTATGGGTGGAATGTTTAATGGAAATAGAAATCTAGAAGAGTTGGATTTGAGTGCATTTGACACATCCAAAGTAGATACTGTGATAGGAATGTTTAAAGATTGTGAAAAACTAAAGAATTTAAAAGCAACGGATAAACAAATAAAAAATATATATGAGGAGTGGAGAACAGGTCTACAAAGCGAAACACATCCTAATATTGATTTTAAGAAATTGAAAATGGACAATACAAAAGAATTGGATGTCAAAGAATTTGAATGTTTAGGTGAAATATATAACGATGATGATTTACCATTCTAATTTAAAATTGGTCCCCTATGCTATAAAAAAGAGTTCTTAACAAAAGACTCTTTTTTTTGACTTTCATAGACCACAAAAAATGGACATTAGCACTTTATAATTGCTTAAGAATAGAAAAAGAGAGGTAAGACAATGAAATATGAAATGGTGATAGGAAAAGATTTCAGATACAATGTATGTCGAAAAGGAGTCGAACATATACTTTTCACGGATGAGGTAGCTGATGTTAGCATATAAATAGGACTAGTCAAAAAGAGAAAATTTACACCAGTGGTA
>JAFEHB010000797.1_pt1 | contig 17279 bp, 26 predicted proteins | sample 9267121 | NCBI WGS metagenome assembly JAFEHB01 (sample SAMN17103336, study PRJNA684904) | human gut metagenome | isolation source: diarrhea sample from child under the age of five | host: Homo sapiens | place: South Africa: Mafikeng, Mafikeng Provincial Hospital | collected 2019-09 | reverse complement strand
AACGTAGCTGACACTACCTTTTTGCTGATCTGCTGTATAGGTGATCGTTGTATCTGTACCATTATCAGAAGGCGTTGGTGGAATATAGCCCTTAGTACGGTCATCGGGATCAACTGGCACCAAAGGAGTCCCCATATGGTCTTCAGGTGTATAGCCAGGAATAAAAGCAATAACCGGATAATCAGGCGCCGATGAATCAGCAATCTTAGTAGGGTCACTAGGATCATTGGGATAAATAATTGATTTTGTCGAGCCATCAGGATTAGAGACGACCCAGTTACCGAGCTTGCTGTAAACATACTTAATATCAGAGGTTTGTGGAATATATGGATTTTTAATTCCGTATGTCGTATAACCTAGTTGATAAAATATCGTAGAATCTGAGGGCTTTATATTTTTCCATGTTTCGCGAACTTTTCCATTTTGAGCAATTGAAGCAGACATTGTTCCATCTGAACCAGTCTGAGTGTAAGTAATAACTACTCCATCATGAAAGTTTTTAACATAACTAGCACCAATCTCTCCGTATGGTGACATAACGCCATTTGAATTAGAAGGTGCAATAGCATAGTAACCATTTACAACATTTACGTCGCTGGTCGTATAATTTTGGCCAACTAACCCTTTTTGTGTATAAGCAACAACCGGATTACCATTACTATCGGTGATTTGCTTGCCATCTTTATCAACGTAATAGGTTGTTTGTGTGATCAATTTGGGTACAAAATAAGAAAGTGTATCGTAGTAGTTATTATCAAATTCACTAGCAGTATATTTAGTAACAAAACTGTTGCTATAGCTTCGGACCATTTCAAAATAAGCATCATTATAGTAGGTAGTTCTAGGAAATACAGCAGATGTTACCTGAGTATTTTGATTTAAAGTGTATTGCTTTAAAACTTTATTTGATGCCGATAATTCCGTTACATAAACAATTCCATCGCCCGTTCGATTAGTTGAAAAAACAATCTGGTTTCCACCATATTTTGCTTGCAACCATTCATAACTGTAATGAGATTTATCTGGATCAATCCACATCCCAGATGGATAATCTGGATCACTAACTGAGAAACCCGTATTGGTAACTGAACCTGCCAATACCTTTCTACCGTAGTTTTGAGTAAACTTAGTTGTAACTATTGCACTATTTTTAGAAACATTAGTGGCTATCTGCGCTACAATCTGGTTTCCATCCGCACTGATTGCATCAGCCTTCACTGCACTGCTACTACTTGCACTGGTTGAATCGGCCTTCGTTGCACTACTACTTGCCGCACTTGGCGTATCGGACTTAGCTGCACTGCTACTACTTGCACTGCTGCTACTTGCACTGGTTGAATCGACCTTCGTTGCACTGCTGCTACTTGCACTGGTTGAATCGACCTTCGTTGCACTGCTACTACTTGCTACAGTAGCTGCTGATGAAACAGCGCTCTTCGTATCACTAGTGCTGTTTACAGTGGCGGCAGTTAAGTTCCCTGAGGTGGTATCAGCATGAACTGCTACCGTTGATACCCCACCGAAGACAAAAAAAGACAGTGTAGCAATTGCGGCAAAAACTAATTTTTTGCCATCTTTATACATTTTATAATGTAATTTCTTTTCTCCCATTATAAACTTCCTTCCCGCTCAATTATATTGAGCTAACCTATTTTTAATTATATACCTGTAGAACAAAGTGACATGCCTAATTCTGCAAAATAAAGCACTTTTTTGTAAATAGTCAGGGAGGTATCATGAATCAGTCAACTTTTCAGCTACTTGGTAATGTTGCTTCAGCAGATTTCTACCTTTGTGGAGGCAGTGATATTACTTTAATATCTGATAATAATGCCTATAATATGAAAGCTTTAGCCCAAGAAGCGCTTAAACTGCGTGTTCCTAATTCTTTGACCGTTATTGATTTAAACAACTTCTACGTTGGTATGATCCCTATTGATCATAATCAGATATTGACCATGATTCCTCATATTAACACCACCAATATCCCATTCAATTATCAGGAAATCACTAATTTTATCGGGTCTAGAATTTTTGGTGTTGGAAAGTATTTCCATTCCAAAAGTACTAGGCCTGGGCCTAGAATAAAAAGTGTACAAGTTAAATAGAGACTCTGATTTAGTATAATTAAGGAAGTAAATTGGAGGATCAAATAATGACGAAGCACAGTTATGACAAGGAATTTAAGGAACAGGCCGTTCAGTATTACTTAGATAACAAGGATCACATGACCATGAATGAAATAAGTAAGAATCTAGGGGTATTGTACGCCGCGTACTTATTTCATATTATGTATATACTTGATTTAAATTCTTAGCAAAACTCACACTTGCGATCTAAGGCTAAATTTGGAGTGCTAGGACCTGGTAACCCAATAGAAATTCAAGAGCTTTCAGACATTCAAAAAGGTTTCCCATTTCTGAGAAACCTTTGACAACTATAGATTAACCTTGAACCTTTGGTGACAGCATATCTCTGCGATTTACTTTCGTTGATGCCTCTTCAGCTTTGTAGCCAATTGTTTGACTGCATGACCCGTGTTGACAACTTTGCCTTTAGTCTTTTTGAGCATTGATTTTGCAGCAGCATGAATCTCATCTTGATGCGACTCGTAGTACTGACGGCCAACTTCGGCGATTACAGCAAGCGTAAAATCGGCTAGTGCTGTGCTGAATGTGTCATCATCTTCTTGTGCTTGCTGATACGCTGAATTCTGATAGTTATATGGTGATTCATATGATTCTGATGCCATATCGACTGGCTCTTGATCTGCTGTAGTCGTCTTCTTTGCGGATTTTTTCTTGCTAGCAGTCTTTGCTTGTTTTGGCTTCTGAACTGACTTAGTTGAAGGCTGCTTGCGACGAACTGGTGCACTAGCAAACTCAGGGTGCTCTTCAATGACTTCATCAGCCTTATCCAAAATATCTTGGTAGCGATAAGGGTGCTCCAGCATGACGCGAGCAGCAGCTCTTGCCCCGACCTCTGATTCAGAATTCGACACGCTGGTGTAGTTGCTATCATGGCTATCAAAAGCTTTCGTATCAGTAGTTTGCGTCGACGTCACCATTTTACCTTCTTGTATCCGATCAGACTTTTGATAGTAAATGTGACTGTACTCTTGGTCTTGATACTCCTTAGACGGTTTTGCTTCCATGCCATCTAAAAAGCCTTCGTTGATTGCATTTGCTAGGCTACGTTCTTTATCAGTCATTTTTGCCATTGTGATATCCTCTGGCCTAAATATAGCATGAATGAACCACTATTAATATACCCAAAAACGTAACGCCTCAAACCAGCAACGTCTTCGAGGTTAGATGGCAAGGCGGATCTGGTGCAAACAGTGTGAGAGATGACCATCTAACCAGCTATTGATCCTATGTTGAAGGTTATGCAGCTAACAATGCTTCTAAGGTTCTGGTGCAAAGTTTACTCAGGGAGAGTGCATCCTGTATCATGAATTGAAACTGGAGGTTTTCAGATGACTGATTATTTTAAAGGACGGCAATTCAATCAATCAGTGATTACTTTTGCCGTAGGCTACTACTTGCGTTACAACATCAGTTATCGAGATCTAGTTGAAATGATGCGTGACCGTGGTATTTTCGTGCATCACACAACCCTCATGCGTTGGGTACAACATTACTCACCGATTATGCGGGCTCTATGGCGTAAGCGCCATCGGCGCACTTCCAAAAGTTGGCGTATGGATGAGACCTATATCAAGATCAAAGGTCAATGGAATTACCTCTACCGTGCCATTGATGATCAAGGTCTTACGCTTGATTTTCAACTGCGCAAGAAGCGTGACTTTAACTCGGCCTATCATTTTCTCAAACGCCTTTTAAAGACCTATGGTCTTCCACATCGATTAGTGACTGATCAGTACGGAGCGACCCTAAAGGCAATTAAAAAGCTTACTAGGGAAGGCTGTCTGCACAAAGGTGTGCATCAGTGCTCCAAATATCGCAATAATCTGATTGAGCAAGATCACCGTTTTATTAAGCGGCAACAAGTTCGTTCCGCAAGTTATCAGAGCACTCGGACAGCAGCTAGGACATTATACGGCATTGAAACCATGCATGCGATACACAAAGAAAGCCGAAAGAAGCTAGGCCTCTTCGGCTTTTCAGCGTATCAAGAAGTCGACCAATTGTTAGCGGCATAGGCTACAACCACTAAACACAGTCACTTTGATCTACGCTTAATTTCAACTTTGCACCAGAACCCATTAGGTGGTATTGGTACTTTCATAGATCGATCAACTTTAGAACTTCCTGTTGCGTAATCAAATTGGTAACCAGACTACACATTGAAGATGTAGACGTTAAAGCTTAACGACCCATCAGTTGAGATTACTTGGAGGTGAACACCACGGGCCATTAATTCATTTCCTCGAAATATTGCCTGGGCCTGGTAGATAACTTTCTTGTTTGCTCTAAGTGCATCTCGTACTTTTTGCTCATAGATCGTTTGCAACTCTTGGTTACTAAACGCTGTTTGTGTAAATAAATTCTTGAGGTTATTTTGATCGCCAGATTGTAACGAAGGATCGTAATTACCATTAATCGAAATTCCTTTTGAAACGGAGTAAGCAATTAAGTGTCCTCGATTGTATACTTGTGTTCCATTTTTTATTCCAGAGTGCCAACCAGTCGGCTTAACTGTTTGTCTAACTCTCAAAGAATCGTTAGCAACGTTTCGTTTCTCTAGGTAACCGGTATTGGGACTGGAGGTCCGATTTAATGAATCCAAGTTACTATAAATTACCTTATTGGTTTGCCAACTATTGGGGTCTAACGTACTTTGATTGTTATTAACTTCAACGATCGCTGACTCACCACTAACATAATTTAAGTTGGATAATGTTACTGAATCGTTGGTTCCTGTTGAACTACTATTTGAAGAAGAGCTAGAACCACTGTTGGTTCCACCAATCCCTAATTGCTGACTAATCGATGGTGCATTTGAAACCTTATGGTCGATTTTGTGGTAACAACTTTGAAGACCGAAAACCAGACTGGAAACAATTACTAATGTTCCACCAACCCGGTAGCGCAACTTTCGTTTTCGTGCCATTATCCTTCTTCTGCACCAACTGGGGTAATCAACTTAATCATTAACTTACCCTTGTGGTTCGCAACCATCAAAATGGAATCTTCTTTCTCTTCGTTCCAACCATCAATGAAAACAAAGTTATCAGCACGAACGCCGAAAAAGTATTCGTCGTGAAGATTAATGCTGGTCATATGACCATTAGGGTGGAAGGCCTGGTCTTCATCAATATCATCAACGTTGACATTTTCGACGGGCTTTTCAAAAATCATGAAACGTGGGGCATGATCTTTCAGGATCTTTAAGTCAATTTCAAAGTTACTCATTGTCATTGTTTTGTTCTCCTTTCATTCTGGATCCTCTGTAAAACTTCTTAGGTAGTCAATCGTTGCTTGCTGCAAATTGATGAATTGACGAATCATCCTTCCATTACTTTGGAGCTGCGTATCAATCTTACTTAATTGATCAACTAACTCTGGCAGATGATCATTTAGTAACCTCTGATCAATGTAGTTGTTGATGATCTTCTCGACCAAACTTTGCTTCGTAATGTTCTCTCGCTCCGCAATAATTTTTAGCTGATCATTGCGTAATTCATCAATTTTCATTTTTAGGAATTGCTTCTTTGGTTCAGTCATTCCATCAGTCCTTTTCCTTGGTTTTTGTTTTTTCAACAACCATAACTTACTGAGTTTTCAGAAAAACTCAAGAACCGCCACTCGAAAAAATCTCAAGTGGCACCCCCTGGTCCTTGATTTAGAGGACTGCGGGGGAGGATCGAGAGCCGGGATTTCATATAACCGGCTCTAAAGAGCATAAGGGGAATCAACCACCCGACAAGCAGGTGGCCCGCCAGTGGCGGGGATTCCGAGAGGTTCCCTCTCAAATTTTCTCGCTACGCTATTGTCCGTAGTTTTGGGTCTATTTTCACCCGGTAATTTGGTCATTGACCGGTATTTTGGACGGGGGAAACGTGACCTAAACACGTCCGGTATTCTGGTCTATGACCGGTGTTTTGGTCATAGCCCACTATTTTGGTCATTGCCCATTTTACCGGTCAATGACCAAAACAACGGACAGCGATTTTTCAAACTTTTTAACGACAACTCATCGAGTTTGGCTTAAAAGTTTTTGCGACCAAGTACCAAAATTTGAGTTTTTGGTTACCAACTTTTTTAAAATCGACAGGGCCGTTTTTCCAAAAAGTTTTGTGACCTTACCTCAATTTCAACTCATTTAGTCCACGGACCTAAACGAGCTAGGAGTGTATTTTTGATTTTCATTTTCTGCTCCTTAACCATCATTCGCTGCTAAATAAACAAAGCACTTTTCCATCACATTAATTAAAGTTGCTAAGTCTTGTCTGCTGACCCGACCATGATAATCACTTAGTGTTACTGGTGACGGATTATAGATTCCGTACAAATCAAACTCATCTTGCTTAGCGTTGATGGTTAAACTTACCAACGAAGAGTTCCATTTCCGAGCTAGACGCCCGTAAAACGTTGATCATTTGCTTGTAAACCTGTTCGTTATCTTCCATACGATTACCTCCTTAAAACGCTCAGACGAGCGTATGGTGTCGTTTGCGTCAGGTCCTTTAACACCATTACTAACACTTGCTTCTGGTCCTCAGTGAGCTGTTCCATAGCTAAATAATTTAGCCACAGACAGATAGGACCGTACCCCCAATCTAAAGTTGTTGATGCGACTGGTTGATCATTTTGATCGTTGACTTCAAAGCGCCCATCGACCACCTCAACCACTAAGTTAAGTTGTTCTAGCTTAGTAATTGCTTCTTCGTACGTCATTAAAAATCACCCCCCCAAGTTGTCGTTAAGGTTTTCCGGAAAGAGCCAGAACCAGAATCGAACCGATTTTAAAGACTCCCGTCTCTAACACCATGCTGGCTAATTAAATTACTTTAAGCGTCCCGTTTGGAAACTATTTGGTAGCTTATACTTGCCACTCCGGACGTCCCGGATCTCCTTTTGGTAAAGCTTAATTTGCTTCTGCTTACGTTGAATACTCTTTTGTGCTTCCTTGATATTGTCTTGTTGTTGTTGGTAATCGGATTGTGCTGACGAGATCTTGTCAGAAGCATTATCTTGGTTAACCGTGTATTGGGCGTCCTTCTTAGCTTGTTTCATCTCACTTTGATCAGTAATAGCTTGGGCCTGGTAAGCCTTGATGTTGGCCCGCAAGTTCTTAATCTTCTTCTCGTTCTTTTGAATAGCCCCGTTCAAGTCGTAAATCACATATTGCTTCTGCGTCTTCTTGGTGAGCTTGTTGTTAATTAAGCTCTGCTTCTCGTTAATGATGAAGCTAGCGGAGTTACCTCCAGACGTCGTTCCCTCACTTGAATCAGACGCTGAGGTCGAATCGGCGTTCAAGGTACTGGTGTCCACTTGCTTGTTAAGCACCGTTAATTGCACCGCCTGGAAGCCGGACTTGAGGCCGGACAAGACGACGATAAAGTTGTTATCCACGAGCGGGACCGCTTGGTAAGTGACTGCTTGTCGTCCCATCGTCTTCACTTCAAAGCGAATATTCTTTTCACTAATCGGTGAGCCATTTGAATCCGATACTCGGAAGTCAACGACCATGAAATCTTTTTCGGCGTTATAAGCTTTCGAGGTCATGCGAACCTGGGCACTGGCGTTATCACCCATCGCTTGATCTGAGTTCAACTTACTATCCGCATACCGGGACGCCCTCGGAACGATCATTGTTCCAAGTAGCAAACCCACCATGATAAACAGGAGTGTTCCACTGACTAATAGTTTTTGAGCCATCATATGGTCTTCTCGCCATTTCCAATATTGTTTTACTTTCGGCGCAATCCCTTTCCGCAAGCGGATCATTCTTTGCTTAAAGCTCATTAATTATTTCCTTTCTCGTGTTTGCTCCAACACCACTGATAACCATAGATAAATCATTCCACTCATCTTACTCACCTAACCGTAACTGGGTGTAAATCTGCTTGATCTTGCCCTGGTCCGTCCCCGCATAGCGATAAATCTTAACGCCGTTATGATTACTAATTGCTTGCGGAACCCCCTTCTTCATTACCATGAAGGTTGGGGTTGAGGTGATCTTGTACTTCTTGAATAATTGCTGATCGTGCTTGTTTTGCAGTTGAATGAACATTACTCCGTGCTTCACCTGGCTATTAATCTTGCTTAACCGAGCGGTCTTAGTAACGTAACTTTCGACGCTCTGACAGTCTTTACAAGTAGACGAGTAAAACATCACGACGGTTGGTTCATTGCTGTTAAACAGCTTATTTTGGTCACTAGTGGACGTCCGATGGTAATGGAACACACTCATCGAAGCCGCAAAGATAGCGACCAGGAAAATAAACAGTGCCACTAACCAATTTCGCCGTCGTTGCCGTTTCAATTCTTGTGGGTCATATCCCCGTAAATCTTTCTGTTTAAAATTCAAGATAACTCCTCCTTAACTTGCTTCCGCTGCTAATCGTTGCCGTAGCACCGCCATTTCTTGTCGTCGCTCTTTGGGCGTTACAAACGCCCGGATCTCATCGTAGCTATAACCCGCTACCAGACAGTGATTCCAATCCGTAACAATCGGCGTCCGTAAAACAGATTGTTGAGACTGGATTAACTCAATCATCGTGGACAGCCTTAAATCCTCATACTCAATCTTGCGACGAGTTAGAGTTTGCGTTGAGACAACGCTACCAATTCCTTCATCACCTAAGCTAAGCAGCAACCTAATCTCATCGACCGATAGTGGATCCTTCTCCAGGTCCCGGTAGATATAATCAACATCGTGTTCTTCTAGCCACCGGCGAACCTTTCTCGTTGAGCCCGTTTGATTAGGCTCCATTAGCGTTGGCTTTTGCCATGCTCCCATAAACTTCTCCCCCTTTTGTCAGACCCTTACCAGCTTCCCAAATGGTCCGTGTAGTAATTAAATGCGATCAAGATAATCACGAGGGCAATAATGACCTCAATGGTGATCTTCGTCAGCGCATCGGCTACTTCTTGTCGCCAGATTTTGTTCGGTGACTTCTCTTCGTCGTTCCACCGTCCTGCAATTTGTCGGTCTAAGTCTTGTTTACGTTGCTCTGCTCTCGTTAGTCGTGGTTGTTGTCGTATCATGATCACTCCTCCATTACAATCATTAATGACTTAACCCGCTCACCGTTGATCACGATAAATCTCCCTGTTTTGACGTCTGGGAACAAAACTTCCTCGCCTCGTACCAGACTTTCCACAATTGAATTGTCAACCGTTCCCTCATACTGCCTATGGTTGTGCATCTTTACTATGACTTTTCTCATCTTGACCAATCCTCAATTGATTAATCGGGTCACTCGTTAATGCACGTATGCGCAAGCCATGTTTGGTAATCAGATTCAAGATTCCTTGTTGCTTCACTCCATCGGGCAAACCTTTGACAAACATCTTCTTGGTGACGGGAACGTTTAAGTTATTCCGCATTAGTGGTGTGTAGAAGATGCCACTAGGCTTGTGATCACCAATATCCCGTACGACTTTCGTAACCATAATGACCCGGAAGTGGCCTTTACGATCAGAAGCTAGTGCTATGAAAGGCTCTTTCCCGGCTCTAGAAACCGCAACTTCAAGGTCGTTAATCCGGTCATCTGAGACTTTGAAGATCTCACCATACTTGTTGGTTTGATCCAACCCATTAACGTTGACGTACTTACCTAGCACAAACAATTAATTGTCCTCCTTTTCTTGGAACTCACCATCGATAACCGTATCAGTTACCGTCCGTTTTACATCAAGGTCCTTAATCAAGAAGCGCTCTTGAATGAATCGGGCCTTATCAATTAGCAAGTCGTAAACCCGTTTTAGATCGGTCTTCTCAACTTGCTGCTCCGACAAGGTCGGCAACAAATCCTCAAGGGTCGAGAAATCTAAGGTCTTGGCTACATTACCTAGCATAGAAGTGACCGCCTGGTTAGCTTTCTTCAGTGCTTGTTGGGCTTGCCCTTCTGGGGATTGTGCCTTCGCTAACTGGTTTTGCAACTTATCCTTCTCTTGATCAGCTTTGGCCAGTCGGCCATTTAAGGCTTCAATCTGTTTCTCCAAGTCGGCAACGTTCTTGGCTGTCACTTGCGCAAACTTGACCTCTCCGAGTTTGGCCGTAGCCTCGTCCAGTTGATTCCGCAACCGGTCCCGTTCCTGGATCGTCTTATCCAGCTCCAATTGGAGTTCTCCGCTAACATCTTCAAAATCGGCTGGTAAGGTTTCGATAGTTTCGGGTGTCTCTCGTTGCCTTTTAGTCAATTCAATCTCCAAGTGGTGTTTTTGCGCCGTTAAGAGATCCACTTTTTTGCCTTTTTCATTCGCTACATCGTCTTTTTCGATTAATTTTTTTGAGAGTACTCTGTTCTGATCCTTCAAAGCTGCGTTCTCTTTTTCCAACGCCTTTCGTTGCTTTTTGAAATCAGAAATCACCTTGCTGTAAACCTTTTTGCCAGATTGATCCCACTCACTCTTGGGTAATTGTAAAAGGGCAACCTCTTCTTCCGAGATTGGCTTCTTACCAATCGCCGCTTGTTGGTCAATCGGCAATGTTTGGAAGTTGGCAATCATCATTTCTAGGTCGGCATGATCAGTAGCAGCTACCTCTTGTAGTCGGTGAAAGCCTTGGGCGACAGCGATAAAGCGGTAAGCAGAAGCACGACTAATGTTGTTTGCCTCACAAAACTTTTCAAACGTCAGGCCACCATTCCGAGTATTCCGAGCACCTTGGTTTTTCAACGTGGCTTGTGCTTCTAGCAGGATCTCCCCGACTTGGATCCTCGTCACTTGTTCGGTTATGTAGAGCCGCTGTTGCATTTGAATTATCCAAGCCTGCCCTTTTGGATCCATGCGCTCATAATTCTCTTGCAAAATGGCCGGGATTTCGACCCGAGTTGCTTGTAATTGACTAGCTAAATCGTTTTTGACTTGTTCTAATGCTTGTTTGTCTTTATTGTCTGCCAAGAGTTGCGAACCTCCAATTTCTACGCCGAATAGTCACTTGAACATTATGACCATTAAAATTTCTCAACAACGTACTTTGATAGATCACCAGGAAGCCCGCTAATTGCGTCGTAGGCGTCCCCTGAGCGTTGGAAACGGGTTGCACCTTCAACCCCCCCATTCACTCGTTCCAAACGTCCCTACGGTCACATAGAGCCCATTTTCGATGTTCTTAATCACCCATTCCGAGGGTGAGCTACTTTTACCGAAACCAAACATTGTTGTTTCCTCGCTTTCATGGTCATACTTCTAAAAACTTACTTGAAAACTGGTCATTTGCTTGAGAAACGCCATCTTCTCGCCGGAAGCCCAGGCTTCATTGGCTACATTCTGGGGAACTTCAAACTTGGAGAACCGGCCATTGGTTTCCCAGATATAATGCAGCCACCCAGCTTTCACCTTGACCTGGTTCACGTTGTGCTTTTCTATGACCTCGGCAAGCACTTCCGGGTCCTGTTCTTTGACCCAAGAAACAAAGACCCTTGTCAACTCAGTCTTTGATCCCATTACATTCCCCCCTTAGTCACCAGTAATCGACAGCAAGTCTAATTGCTCGGTTCCGTGAGATAAGTGTGGCTCCGCTCTGGATTTCTGTTTCCTCGGCTTCACCACCACCGCCTTCACTTGCTGCGGGCTAGGATCTTGCTTGACGAATGTCATTTTGGTTACCAAGTCCTGCCCTAGGAACGAGGTCAGTCCTCGGTAAACCAGGTGATTCCCCCGGCGGTCTCTCAGCACCGCTTCAAAGCGCCTTCCTGCTTCTAGACTCGTAACGTCCTTAGACCGAGAAAGTAATTCCAGTAACCGTTCGTGCCCGGCTGCCTGAGCTTCCTCAAGTGTCCCCAGAACGACGAAACTAGTGTGATAGTCGTCGAATTGTAGTGTGATTTTTACAGCCATTTGATCACCCCCATTGATCAGTTGCAAATGGCCTTAACACTTGGTAGAATGCAAATAAAGGTTTAATTCTATTGCCTTTTACTATTTCTACTTGGTGAGTTTGATGTTAGTCAAACCCACCTTTTTTTGTGCCTTGGCCACCATCGTCAAGTACGTACCAACCAGCGAACCCACTCGCAAATTGTGGGATCTCTAAAACGTCACCAGTTGGTAATTCCTCGTACAATTTGGCATCATCCCCCAGCCAACCTAATCGCTCAGCAAAATGACCTGGTTGACTTGGAATTACCCAGCGAACCTTAACCCATACCTTTTTATGATCCATACCATCACCTCTTTTCTTGTTGATCTTTGTCAGTGGAGCGAAGCTTAGCCAACGCCTCTTTTGCTTGCGCAATTTGTTCTGGCGTGACTTGTTCTTGTGTCTGCTGTTGGTTCTGCGCCCATTCCGGCAGTTGCTCCTTAATCCGGCCACCTTGTTTGCGACCAGGAGCACCTTGACTAGGCCGTGGCTGGTCATAGTAGCTGTAATCATCTTGGAAGCCACCACCGAACCATTTTTGGGGTCTCATGGCAATTAACCACTGGTTCATCGCCAAGTGCTGGAGGTACTTTTCTAACCGCTTATCTAGGTACTCGTCCGTATTATTTGGCGAAGCTTGAACCCAGGATCGGTAAGCAGCAAAGGCCTCGTTATAACCAATTTTGGCTGGGTACTTAGCCCAAAGTTGCTTGAAACGGAGTTCCAAGGATTGAGTTTGATCAGGTTGTTGTTGACGATCATTTTTATCAACAACACCATCATCACCATTCCCGAACGTTTGTTTGTTATCTACCTGTTTGGGGGGTAAGGGGGGTGTTGTTGTTCTCTTAGTATGTTCTTTTAATAATGTTCTATTATATGTGCAATCCTGTTCACCACCCCCTGAAGAGTTATTCGTTACCCTGGTGCAATCCTGTTCACCTCCCCCTGGTGTAGATTTATTCACCCCCCTGGTGCAATCCTGTTCACCTCCCCTTTTACGAGATAAGTCGGATATAGACACTACTGATGAATTAGGTGCTAGCTCATTCTTGAGAGTATCCACTTCCAAGTCATGTTTCATTTTTTCAAATTGGATATGGTACTCATCACCAAGCTGAATAAAACGACCTTTAACTTCTTTTGTTTTCTCATCGATGATAAGCGATCTTTTGATGTAACCAAGTTTTTCTAGGGCAGATAGATACGTTTGAATTGCTCGTACAGTCTTATTAAGGCGCAGAGCAACAGACGGATTATTCATGAAGAACTTTCCCGTTGTGTTAAGCATCGAGAAAATCTCCCCAAATAATAATTTTTCGGGATCCTTTAATCGTGAGTCATGCGCTACAAACGCTGGAATATTCAGGAAATATTTAACTCCGTCAAAGTTAGGATTCATGGTGATTGTCCTTTCTCCCAATCTTATTGGGTTTCTCATCGTCCATAAATCCCTAGACCCAAAACTCAGGGTGACTATCTTTATAGTCGTAATATGAACCGAGAATTGAATTGATTTCTGAGTTTAGTGAAATACCCTTTAATTCAGCATCACGGGATAACTTCTCAAACACATGTGCTGACGGGCGATATGTGAATCTGACTCCAGACACCATTTAGACACCTCCTTATCATTAGCTTTACCAAGACACCAGTTTGGTGTCAATATAAAGTGGTGTCAGTTTGCATCTAATTCTGATCAAAGATAAAATGTACATGACGTCAAAATGACACCATCGAAAGGGACAAAATGACATGGTAGATAAAAGAACTAGATTCACTTTGAGAATTGATAATGCAATCTATGAAAAAGTTAAAAACGAAGCAGTTAAGGAACACAGAACAGTAACTAGTCAAATCGAAGCAATACTTGATAATTACTTCAAAGAACGTGAAAAAGAATAATGTTAATCCAGTCGTTAATCGGTATGTTGTAACGGAAAGAATCGGAGCGAAGATCGTTGTAAAGTTCATCTGGTATTTTGATTGATACTGGTTTTAACATTAGATCCCCCTTCCCTACCTCTTTCTAACTCCATTTAAAATTCTGGATATGGTTGTCTAACCACGGTCCAAACTTGCTGGCCTGGAAACGCCATGGTGACGTTCCCGGGCCTTTTATTACGACTCCTTGCAGCTTTAAGTTTTCGATTTCCAACTTAAAACGGGGATTGTAGAGGATCTCGTTACGGACCCACTTATCGCTAACGCCTAGGCGCTTAGCCACGTCTGTAATTCCCCACATACGGCCAACCAATTCATCATTCCAAAGCCGGTCCAATTCTGTCTTTGGAATGACGACCAAATTATCTGGAATGGAGATTTCTAAATTACTCAAAGAAACTTTTGACATTTTTTCACCTTCTCTGAACAAATATTTGAAACTAAACCGGGTAATAAATTCTGAAAACTAAACAGGTTCTCTAAAAAAATAGTTAGGAATTTCCCGATACTCAATCCCCAGCAAATCGCAAATTTTACAAATCTGGTTTTGCGTAAAATACGTATCACTATTCAATTTATACCCCAAGGTAATGCGGCCAATGCTTAAGTCTCGGGAAAGTGTAGTGATGTTATATCGATTTTCAATCATTTTCTGTTTAAGAAGTGAGTAATCGAACTTAATTCTTTCGGTTTCCATCTTGTTTTCCATGAAGAACCTCACCAACCTTTTGTTATGTTTTCCTAACACATATAGTATAGCTTGCGAGTTCTGAAAATGCAACAACTCGTGTTAGGCTTTTTCAACACAACGGCGTTAAATATGGTAAAATTCAATCAGAAAGTGAGATGAGGAAAATTGGATAAATCTTTTCAGAATCGGTTGGTCCAGGCCATGCAGGAAAGAGGTATCTCCCAGGCGGAACTAAGTCGTCGAACAAAGATCAACCGTTCTATTATCTGGGGGTACGTTCATGGTCAATATAAAGCTAAGCAACATAACCTATACCTAATCTCAAAGGTGCTGGACGTAAATGAAGCCTGGTTAATGGGCTTGACTGATAATCAACGCCGAGATCCTAGTGCAGCACCTTCTACTTCCCGCTTTACCACTGATGAGGACACAATCGATGAAATGATTTCAACTTTCCATTCCTGGAAGGGTGTTCCGATTAGTGAAGAACAGCGAGAATACATGAAACAAGACTTAAAGAAGTTCCTGGATATGACAACAAAGCTGAGTGAAAAAGAATAAGAAACCTGGTGGTTTAGTATGATCAACGGTCGATATAACGCCGTCATTGAATGGCTATGCGACTATGCGGAATCCTTATCCATAAGAGTCAAAATCATGGATAGCGCCCCAAGCGCCTGGTCCTCTGTTGCTAGTCCGGAACTGAGGTTAATTTACTTCAATCCCAACTGGAAGCCGGTGTTAGAGCAGCCAGCAATCCTAGCGCACGAAATAGCTCACATCGTCGTTCAAAGCGAGTGTATCTTCCCTTGTGAATCGAACACGGTCCGAGAGAAAGTCGAGTCAGAAGCTAATCGGATTGCGGTCAAGCTGCTGATAACCTACTACGAAGACCATGAAGGCGAGATCGGAACAGACAACATAATGCAGTTCCTGGAGCGCTTCGGAGTTCCTAGTTACATTATAAATAACTTAAAGTGGTCCGCCTATCGAGGCGGTTCTTTTAGCGGCCAAAAAGAACATACGTTCTATTTATATTAGGAGTATATCATGACAATTACAAAATTAAAAACCGGGCGCTATCAGGCCCGGGTTACTTGGTATGACGCTAATGGCAAGCGGATTAACCGCAAAAAATCATTTGATCATAAAGCCGAAGCAGCTAAATGGGAGCTGGAGATGAACACGCTCAAACGACAAGGCACCTTGAGTGTACGCTCCGAAGAGGTTTTTGCAGAATACTTCTGGTCGTGGTACGAACGTTACAAAGATGCTTCCGTTGGTGATCGGACCCGGCGTACCTACCTGACGGCGTACCACGCCTTACAGGGGTTTATGCCTCCAATCCCCATTGGTAAGATAACCAGGCGGGACTATCGCACCTTCATGGTTAGATATGGACGGAATCACAGTAAATCAACCGTCACCAAGTTCAATGCTCTTTATCATGCTTGCGTCAAGGACGCTGTAATGGACGGCGACATTGCCAAAGATTTCATTCGCACGACTGATGTTGTGTTTAGCAACGCCAAGACCCGTAAAATCGAGTACCTGAGTATTACTGAGATGCACCAGTTAGTCGCCTACTTGATTACTTCATGCAATCCCCACTTCACTTCCAAGTACATGATTTTAACGGCGATTTACACTGGTGCCCGGTTAGGTGAGATCCAGGGATTGACTTGGGGCAACATCAACGAAACCGAAATGATGATCACTATTGACCATTCGTATGCGGACGAAACCCGCACTATCAAAACCACTAAGAATGACAGCTCTAATCGAGTCATTCGGATCAATCATGACTTAATCCGGCTGTTGAACCAACTAAAAAAGCCTCTCGCCGGGGCTAAATCCATGGTCTTCCTAAATCAGTACGGGACGATTCCGACTTCCGCAGCCGTCAACAAGACGCTCCGGGAGTCCCTAGCAGCAATAGATCTTAACAAGCGGGGGTTTCACTTCCACTCATTGCGTCACACCCATGTCGCCTATTTACTATCGCATAACGTTCCGCTCTATGTTATTGCAAAGCGACTTGGCCACGCTGATATTTCAACCACCAGCCGGATTTACTCATATCTAATCGACGAGTTCCGTGAGAAAACCGACAATCAAATTGAGATGATCTTAGACGAGGCTAATCCTAATAATCATCATAATCATCATCAGATTGTTTGACCCTGATTCTGATCTAGTCTAACCTAGAGTTAGGTGGTGAGGGCCTCCCAACCTACCACAATTCTCCTCCGCCGATAGTTAGTCGGTGTGCCAAACTTAAAACCTTCAACAAAGAGCAGCTCTTGATATCGGCTGCTCTTTGTTTGTATTTACAGTTAATATGATTTTCAACGCAATTGAATCAGACTCTAAATCAATTAATACAACTACATGTAGATTTAAATCGAATCAAAAATAATTAAAATACTCAGCAACCAATATAGCCATTCGAATATAATTAAAAGCAAGCCATTTTAATTATATTCGAACCAAAACGTTCTCATTGCAGAATTATTTTTAACCAAAAACAGTCTTTAATCAACTCAAAGTGAGTGTTATTTGAATCAAAATGACTCAACAACTCAAATTAACGGCTCTACACTAAATCTTGTTGATGGATTACCATAGTGGTGATTCGTTGACA